>Ga0134128_10000143_pt1 | contig 98584 bp, 107 predicted proteins | sample KB31754_FD_96462 | JGI IMG/M metagenome (GOLD analysis project Ga0134128, IMG submission 96462) | Terrestrial soil microbial communities with excess Nitrogen fertilizer from Kellogg Biological Station, Michigan, USA - KB3-175-4 | ecosystem: Environmental > Terrestrial > Soil > Unclassified ... | reverse complement strand
TGACAGATCACAACTTGAACATGACAGATCACAACTTGAACATGGCAAATCACAACTTGAACATGACAGATCACAACTTGAACATGACAGATCACAACTTGAACATGACTCATCACAACTTGAACATGACTCATCACAACTTGAACATGACAGATCACAACTTTAACATTGCTCATCACAACTTGAACATGACTCATCACAACTTGAACATGACAGATCACAACTTGAACATGACAGATCACAACTTGAACATGACAGATCACAACTTGAACATTGCTCATCACAACTTGAACATGACATATCACAACTTACACATGGCAAATCACAACTTGAACATGACTCATCGCAGCTTAATCTTTTCGGCACAATTGCTTATAAGGGTTTAGGTTTAAGAAATTTTAACTATGTGCATGTTATCATTTTGGTTACGGCTAAATTGAAATGAAAGGCTAACAGGCTATACCTTAGTTGATTAAGCTGTTATTTTAAAAAGTAATACGTTTTTTAATTAAAACCTACATGCTCATATATCCTTAGGTTTATTGGTTTATTAAACTACTTTTGGGCAACCAAATTTAACCCACCCCTTTACATTTTTACGAATGCAACACGATTATTTTTTTTTTCTTATTGATGATGATATAGACGACCAGGAAATTTTTGGGCTGGCTATTGAAGATGTTAATGCTAAAATTAAATGTGAAATAGCTAATGACGGGCGCGAAGCCCTGGATATTTTACTTGCGGATGAGGCTTTTACCCCGGATTTTATTTTCCTGGATCTGAATATGCCCCGGATCTCGGGGAAAGAATGTCTTGTTGAAATGAGAAAAATACCCAGGTTGCAGCATGTGCCTATTTATATTTATTCTACTTCATCATCTGATAAAGATAAAACAGAAACCAATAGTCTTGGTGCAACAGGCTTTATTACAAAGCCATATAAAATAGATGACCTGGTAGAGATCTTATCTGAAATAATTTTAACCGTTAATAGTAATAATACCCACTTAAACCAATAACATGAAAAACGAATCTATCAAAATTTTCCAAACTAAAAGAAGCCTTATTCTTGAGCAATGGATGAAAAATCAAATGAATGATGAAAGTCTTCGCCAAGATCTGATCAGTAACGAAGACCAACGCCAACAGTCTGAAGAATTTATGAATTCTTTTATCGACGGATTGAATGAGAAAAGTATTGAAGATCCAAGCTCGAGGTCTTTTGATAAAATGCAGGAGATATTATCAAGCATTTCGGTTTCGAGGGCTAAACAAGGATTTACCTCGAGGGAAACAGGTGCTTATATATTTAGTTTTAAGGAGGCTTTATTGCACATACTTTCTAAGGAAATGAAGGATGCGACTGCTTTGTATTCTGAGAGTATGAAGATCAACAAGCTGATTGATAGCTTTGGGATATCTACGTTTGAAACTTTTATTAAAGGGCGTGAGGAAGTTATTTTGCGCCAAACGGATGAGATCACTGAAATTTCTACACCGGTGATACGTGTATGGGATGGCATTTTAGCTTTACCAATTATAGGCACGCTTGACAGTTCGCGCACGCAGGTTGTAATGGAAAATCTTTTACAGGAAATAGTTGAGACGGGAAGTGTTATTGCTATTCTTGATATTTCGGGTGTTCCTGCTGTTGATTCTTTAGTTGCCCAGCATTTAATTAAAACGGTTAGTGCTACGCGCTTAATGGGTGCAGAATGTATCATAAGTGGTATCAGGCCTGAAATTGCGCAAACGGTAGTTCATTTGGGAATTGACCTTTCTAATATCATTACTAAAGCAACTTTGGCAAGCGCATTAAAAACTGCATTTACCATTCTTCAATTGGAAGTGACAAAAAGACCAAAACAAAACCTTATTAAATAAGTAAAATGGACAGAATTCCTATTTTAAAGATGGGGGATTTCCTGTTGGTTACAATACAGGTAGATCTTTATGATCAATTAGCTGAGAACCTTGAAACGGATCTGGTTAATATGGTTCAAAAACATAAATCTAAGGGTGTATTAATTGATATTTCGGCAGTTTCTATTATTGACTCTTTTATGGGGCGCATTTTAGGAAATATTGCTATGATGTCTAAGATCTTGGATGCTGAGACGGTTGTGGTAGGCATGCAGCCGGCTGTGGCTATTACTCTTATAGAGCTTGGCTTGCCGCTTAAGGGCGTTTACAGCGCTTTGAATGTAGAAAAAGGAATGGAGTTGTTGCGTTCTAAGATTGGACTTGACGAGGAAGAAAATCACGATCAAGCTCAGGAAGATGATAGTAGTACTGAATAAAGACTCGATCAATATTATTAAAGAACAAGATGTTGTGCCTTTTCGCAGCAGGGTGAAAGAATGTGCTGTGAAAATTGGCATGGGCCTGGTTAATCAAACAAAACTTATTACGGCGGCAAGCGAATTGGTGAGAAACCTGCTAAAGTATGGCGGCGGTGGTGTGGTTGATATTGAGATCGTATCTCAGGGCAGGGAGAACGGGGTGAGATTGACCTTTAAGGACAAAGGCCCCGGTATTAAGGATCTGAGCCTGGCTATGAAGGACGGATTTTCGACCGGAAAAAGTTTAGGATTGGGCTTGCCCGGTACAAAAAGATTGGTGAGCGTTTTTGATATCCAAAGTGAGGTGGGAAAAGGAACCGTTGTAACCATTACGAAGTGGAAGAATGGATAATACGGTTTATTCAAGCTATCGAATTGAGGACAGGAGTTATCTTTCTTTTGTAAAAAGGGAGATCCATAATCTTGCTACTCAGAAAGGGTTTACGAGCCAGAAAGCAGGTGAAATTGATATTGTAGTTTCTGAGCTTACCTCTAATCTTATTAAGCATGCCTCTACAGGGGAATTGTTATACAGAATATACAATGAAGAAAATTCGCTGGCATTTGAAGTTTTCTGTATAGATGACGGCCCCGGTACAAACGATATCGCGAAGGCGATGAAGGATGGGATCTCATCAACCAATACGCTTGGCCAGGGGCTTGGTTCTATTAACAGGCTTAGTGATTTCTTCCAGATCTATTCTAAAAAGGATTGGGGAACAATTGCTTATGCTAAAATTTTGCTTAAATCTGCTACGCAGTTTGTTGCTTCTAAAAATTTTATTGATATAAAAGCAGTGCAGGTCTGTTATCCCGGAGAACGTGTTTGCGGAGATGGTTACTATATTAAAAACCTACATGATGAAACCCAGATATTTTTAGGGGATGGCTTAGGGCATGGCCCTAATGCGCACGAGGCGGTGTCTGTAGGCATTAATGCTTTTAAAGAGTGTAATGAAAACAGTCCTGTTGAAATATTGCGGTATATTCATCAGCGGACAAAAAAAACCCGCGGCCTTGTGGGCTCGGTAGTTACTTTAAACAGGGAAAAGAAACAGTGGAAGATAGCGGGTATAGGCAATATAACTACGCGTTTATATGAGGGTTTGGTTTCTAAAAATTACATGCCGCATAATGGGATAATAGGCCTGAATATTCCCAATACGATGAAGGATTATGAGGTTGATGTTGAAAAATATCAACATATTATTATGTATTCGGATGGTATAAAAAATCGATGGGATCTATCTCAGTACCCATCTATTTTAAAATATGATGCATCTATCATAGCTTCTTCTATTTTTAAGGATCATGCTAGAAGAAATGATGATATGACTTTATTGGTAGGTAAGGTAAATATGTAAAATGGAGACAATTGAGATTGCAAAAATAAACCTGGATAATGAGATGGATCTTATCCTTGCGCATAAGCGGACCATGAAGCTTGCCGAGTTATGCGGTTTATCGGTTTCGGCTCAAACAACTTTTGCAACTGCTGTTTCTGAAATTTCGAGGTGCGCCATTAGCATTGGGAAAAATTCGAAACTTGTTTTAAGCATTCATTCTCCGAGGGTAAATAAAAAAGAAATTTTAGCTTCTGTTTTTGATAGCGTGGATCTGTGCTCTCAAAACAGCGAGGCTATTTCTTATGCAAAAAGATTAATGGGTGATATTCATTCTTCGAAAATGAATGATGTTTATGAAATACGAATTTCGCAACATATTTCTTTTGGTGGAACGATCACTAAAATGAAGATCGAGTCTTTTAAGAGTTATTTTAAAAATGAGCCTCCGCTTTCTCCTTATGATGAAATAAGGAAGAAGAATATTTTATTGATCGAGCTGTCTGATAAATTAAAAGAGAGTGAAAGCCAATACAGGTTGCTGACAGATAATTTACCTTTGATGATGTTTGCCTGTACTAATAAAGGCGAGGTTACTTTTTATAATAAATGGCTGAAAGATTTTTTTGCGCTGCCTGACTCACGCCTTACAAATATACCCTGGCAGAATTGGATTCATCCAAAAGATTATAAGGTGTTTGCTACAGAGTTTGAAAAATCTCAGGCTCAAAAATCAACTTTAAGGTTGCAGGCCCGCTTAAAAAACAGTTTGAAAGAGGAATATCTTTGGCATTTAATTACTATTGTTCCTGTAAAGGGAGAGATGCCTAATTCTGTAAGCTGGATCGGTTTTTTTGTTGATATACACGCGCAAAAGCAAATAGAAGAAACCTTAAAGGATAATAAGGAACTTAAATTAGTGCAGGAAGAGTTGAAAGAGCATCAAATTATTCTTGAAAAGAAAATAAGGGAATTGAACCTGAGTAACCAGGACCTGGAACAGTTTGCTTATATAGCGAGCCATGATCTACAGGAGCCTCTTCGTAAGATCATTACTTTTTCTTCTATGATTGAAAAGAATCAGCATGAACTTAACGATAAGAGTAAACATTTTTTTGACAAGATAATTTCGTCTTCTATGCAGATGTCTAATTTGATAAAAGACGTTCTGAATTATTCTAAGCTTGCCAATCCTGATGATAGATTTGAGGATGTGGATCTAAACAAAATCATAAGTGCTGTAATATCGGATTATGATCTGTTAATTCATGAAAAGAAAGCGGTAGTAGATGTTGACACATTACCGGTTATAAAAGGGATTCCCTTGCAATTATCTCAGTTGTTCTCAAACTTATTAAGCAATTCGCTGAAATTCTGTAACAATCCGCGCATTCTAGTTAAGAATGTTGTAGTTGAAGGAAAGAATGAAGATGAAGCTATTGGCCTCGCTTCTTCAGCTAATTATTTGAAAATTACTTTTAGTGATAACGGAATTGGCTTTGATAAAGAGTATAAGAATCAAATATTCAACATTTTTAAACGATTAAACGACCGGCATACTTATAAAGGCACCGGAATTGGATTAGCCCTTTGCAAAAAGGTTATGGAAAATCATAAGGGTTTTATTGTAGCTGATTCGGAATTGGGAAAGGGCGCTACTTTTACCATGTATTTTCCTTTGTAGTTTAATTACTTAGAAAGTTTAATTCATTTTCTGATTAAGTTTTACTTATAGCCGCCTTTATTATTGGGGAAAATAGTACCCAGGTAAGTATTATAGCTATGGCATAAAATTTATTGCATTATTTTACCCATAATACACCTAGCTATGACTGAAGAAAAATTTACCTCCGCCAACCGTAACCAAATTCTCTTCGATCTTAAAAACTCGTTAAAAGCCGGATTAGGCTTTTTAGGCGCAGTTTTATTGATAACAGTTATAGCGCATGTGATTTTTGCCTTGTTTGGGCTTAATACTAGCGCAAATTGGTTAAATCGTATGCTCATTACATTTGCGGCATGCCTGATTATTTTTTGTTTAATGGCTTTAACGTATTACAATCATTATTTGGATCTGGTAAATGGCAAAAAAATATCGCTGCACATTAGCAGGTACAAAATAGTACGTACAAAAAATTTGTACTATTTAGTAACCAATATACCTAATTTTAACCGCATACCAATTGATGAAGAGTTGGTGCCTTTTATTAATCGCACTCAAACCTTAAATGTTCAATTAGCAAAAAAAAGCCAGTTAATTCTTTTCATTTCTAACGGCGCTGATAATTATGTAGATAAAACTACCGCTTTGCCTGCCAAACCTTTATTGTCGTTACTGCCAAAAAGAACATTGGTAGGTAGTTATTTTAAATAATATATCTGCTGAATCTTACTGCAGTTTCGAACCAACCTTATAAATTCTTTGATCGCTGTGATCGCCTGCGTAGGGCGATTCGCTTTTGGTGGAAATGAAAAATGGCCCGCATTTTACGAGCCATTCATGTTTTGCGGAAAGAACGTTACCCGTTTCGAACCTTAAACCCTTAAATGAGTTGGAAACCAGCCGCTTGGAAAAGGCGGTTTCACCCCACAAAATTGACGGGCTGAAGAATGAAGGATTGGCTGATATATTTTTACGGGATTTGACTGCTATAAACGATTTCCTTTACTACGTGGAAGCCGAGCCGTTCATTACCCCCGAAAAGGCCGAAAATCACAAACGTGTGGCCTTCAAAAAGCTGGCTGGGGTATAGACCCCATATTGAAACGCGGGGGCAATTTTAGCCCCTGCGTTCATTAGTCTTTATTCGGGACAATTATTATTTCCCTGCCGTGAAAACCGGCATATTTTATAGCTAAACCTAAGAGCCGGAATTCCTCCTCCTGATAGCTGGCGGCAAATGCGTCCTGATTAAAAATTACGGCAGCGTTTTGCTCAACAGCTTCCTTAACCATTTTCACAAATTCAGGCAATTGCTTTTCGATGGTCTCAACCATCTTTTGTTTGTCGGTGTCCATGCGATTCATATTTCAAATATACAAGTTTTTCGATCTCTTTATTTTTTGCCATGCTGGGATGCCTTCCAAAGGTTAACACGCACCGAAAGACTGCTACGGCAGGCATTCGGACACAGTAGCAGTAAAATAAATCTGACTTTACCGGACACAAAGTCCGCATACCGCGAATATAAAGCAAAAAGAAGCCAATTCTCCGAAATCCTTTACAGACAAGGGATTCGTGGCACAACGTATGATACACACCACACACAAAATTAAAATCAAAACAACATGAAAAACAAGGCAGCCGCTAAAGGCAAATCAGAAAGTAAAAAACAAACAACTAAAAACAACCAAACCATGAAAACAGAAAACAAAAAAGCAGAAGCTAAACCGGTGAACGAAGTAGCCTCTAAAGACAAGCTCGTAATGCTTTCACCGAGTGTCATTACAGCAAACCCAAAGAACCCCCGTATTAAGTATGAGGAGATTGAAGAACTAATGTTATCGATCTTAGAAAATGGATTGATTGACCCGCTAACAGGTTACTATAAGGATGGTAAAGTGATCCTGAAGGATGGCCACCGCCGCAAGCGCGCCATCGATATAGCGATCCTGAAAGGCAACAAGATCGAAAGGGTGCCGGTATTGATCGTAGCAGCGCCAACCGAAGAGCAGGAAACGCTGGATTATATTCTTCACAACGATGGCAAACCGCTTAGTATGCTGGAGCAATCGGAAGTAATTAAACGCCTTTTAAATTTTGGATGGAAAGTAACCGACGTCGTAAAGAAAACTGGCAAGGCGCGTGGTTATATTGAAAACCTGATCATTCTTACCAAACTGCCGATGAAGGTTTACAACCTGATCGTTGAGGATAAGATCAGCGCCCACGCCGTGATCCAAATCGTAGCCGCCGTAAAAGGCGATGATGCCAAACTGATCGCTGCGGTTGAAGAGGCAATCAGCGCCGCAAAAGCCGCTGGTAAATCGAAGGCTACGCCGAAGCATGTTAAAAATGAAAAAGTGAAAGGCCAATCCTTCGGTAAATTTTACAAATGGATGGAGGAGATCGCGGACTTCCTTTCAGGACGAAAAGATCTTCAGGCCGAAAAAGCCGCAGTGATCTCCGATATGCTGGTGGCTTTTGAAAACGGACAACGTCCGAAAGAGGTGGCTGAACGCTACTTCCTTGATAAAACAAAGAAGGATTTGGCAACAGCTAAAACAGAACAGCCCAAGAACGAAACCGTTAAAGCAGCGCCGGTGAAAGCTGCACCTGCTAAGACCGCGCCTAAAAAAGCGGCTGCAAAGAAGCCTGTCAAAAAAGCGGCGGCGAAAAAAACAGGTAAAAAGTAAACCCGTCCTTCATAAAAAGACGAAGCCTTGCTGGATGCAAGGCTTTCGTCGTCTGTAAAAAAATATAAAAGAATAATATTTTTATTTCCCTTTCTTAGTTGCGTTTTTAATTTGACCTAAAACACGGCTGAAAACTCTTTCCAAATCATGGAGGTTATAATAAAGGAGGTCATCCTTTTCAACCGCGTCCGTCAAGATTTCACTGAATTTTTTGCTTCCGACATTTTTCACATTTCTGTCGTAGTAGATTGCCAGCGCATCCAGTCCCGGTGATGGCGGGAAATGTATTTTAACTCCTTCTCTTGGTTTGTATGGCTTCGGTTTTACTGTATCAGGTGTAACACCATTTTTCCAATCTTCATATGAATCCTGCAAGCGGAACAGGATATCCCTAAGGCCAGCACTAACATCCTCCGTAAATTGAAACAGGTCGGGATGCTTTCGCACAGTAATCTTTACAATATCGAGGTACTCCGGGATTCTAAATTTTTTGATAACCTGGCTTTCCAAATCGGCTTTTAAGCCTCGCAGCGCATAATTGATATCCCAAAGCCTGTTTGCATGATTGTATATTTCTGCAAGCGGTGGTTGGTATCTTGGCTTTGAGCTTGGGAGCAGCGAAATTTCCCGGATCGGTGCATCTTCTTCTTCTTCTTCGGGTTCTTCATTCCCTTCGCTCTTGTCCCGAAGCTGCTTAATTTCCTTTTCAGTGAAGCCACGCTTCCTTAATTTTTCCCAGCCCGTGTTAGTTAAAGTGCCGCCCATCTTCAGCCAAATCTCGCCGGGGATGGCTTCCCGAACATCCGTGTCACCGCGCGATGCCCAATCCATAGCTTCAGCCATACGGCCTTCATCCACACATTTTTTTATTTGCTTCAGGTAATATTTATCAGCTTCATTTACATGCTCCCCTTCTGTCCAATCCTTTTTTGGTTTTCCGCTGAGACCAAACAGCGCATTCGCTTCAAAATTCGTTGTCGAGCAGGCTGAATCGTCTGTGAAAATATCCATCTCCCCACCCTGATTAAAACGGCCAAATTGCACAGCTTTTCCTTTCTCAGGGATTTCGATCACCACATCCACGTTGTGCATGTATTCGTTGGTGCCGCGCGCTGATCCGGCCTTTGTTACCTGAAACACATAAATGAAGCTGATCGTTGGATATTTTGCTTCCAGCGCTTTCAGATCATCCGGTGTGAGCTTGAGGCTGGTAACGCTGTCGAGGAACACAAAATGATAAGCGGAAAGATCAGGCGGCACAGTACCCGCAATATCCAGGTTAGGGTTGGCAGCGTCCTTGTCTTTTAGCTTCAGCGCCAGCGTGGGGCTTAAAAATTCTTCCTTGCTAATGTATAGCACCTTTCCGTGGTTCTTTGAAAGGTAGCTTGCAAAGTCAACACACAAATAGCTTTTGCCCATTTTCGGCATGCCAAATACCATCGCTTTGAAGCCCGGCGATGGATCACCGATCAGGCGCAGCCATTTGCCTGTAAGGCCGATAGTTTCAAATTTTGTCTTTGTAAACTCTTCACTGGTCATGATCTGTGGCGGCGGTTCAGGCGGCGCTGCTTCAACCACCGGTTGCGCTATGCCCTGAAGGCCAATGGATTTTCTTTTCTCCTTTGCATAGCTGTCATCTTCATCCGCAAATGAGTTCTCCCATGTCGCCACAATAGTATTCAGCCGTGTGATGGTGGCAGGCTTCAGGACAAAATACTTTGCGCTTTGCATGGTGTTAAACTGCTTTACAGCAGCGTCCTGAATGGCCATGATATCTTTTGCAACCGGCGAAGTTTTCCGGATCAGCTTCTCATCAATCGCCTTCTGCAATTCATCAATAAAAATTCCGAAAGTATTTTTATAAACAACTTTGTTATGAAACGAAAGGAACAGATTAATGAAGTGGCACTCTTCGGAAATTTTTGAGTAGGGGTTATTATTTTTATCTTTTGTTGATGTTCCCGATAAATGGTTGGCGGAGAGGAATTCCTCAAGCCGTTTGAAAGCGAGGTTTGTTACGCGTTTAAATTCTTTATTCCTTTCATATTGCGTCCAGTTGGTACCGGAGGCAGTTGTTTCTGTAATTGTCTTATGTGCTTCAATAAGTGCATCGGGAAGATTTTTTTGGTTTAATTCCCGAATCACTCTGAAATAATTTTTAATGGTAATCTTCATCACGCAGCGAATTTTAATTGTTGAAGTTTTGTTTCGAGCGCTAACAGCTTAGCCATGTCGCCAGAGCCATGCGCTTTGATTGTTTTAGGATCGTAGTTGAACACCAGCATTTCCGTTTTCTTTTTTTCGGTAAGCTTTGTTACAGCCACGTACTTTTCGATCCGTTTGGTTTTCCATCCGTATTTCCGGATGTACTGATTAAGGATTTTTGATGGGTAGCTGCTCAGGAGAAACTTACCCTTCAGCTTGGCGAGCGCATCTAATAGCTTTTTATAATGCGCTTCGGTATAACCTTCGTAATGCCCCTGATCGGAACCGATGTAAGGTGGATCGCAATAAACAAAAGCATCTTTTTCGTTGCAGCGGGCAATTACTTTGAGCGCATCATTGTGTTCAACCTGAACCATTTTCAAGCGCTCCTCATAGGCTTTGAGAAAGTTGTCACGCTTGCCAGCCACCGCTTTTTCTTTGGAATTTGTTTTGCCGAATCCCCAAGAGCCGATCATCCCGGCGAAGCCCTGATTTGTGGCCGTCCATAGCGCCCATGCGCGCTGCACGTCAGAGTGTTTTTTTGGATGGTTGTAAATCTCCATTGCTTTGTGATACAGCTCGCGGCTATGAAGGGTGCCTTGCACCTCCTTCTGCAATTCGGAAAATTTAGTTTTCATAACCTTGAAAAAGTTGACCACCTCTCCGTTCACGTCATTGATCACTTCTACTTCTGCCTTTGGTTTGGCGAAGAACAAAGCGCCGCCGCCAAAAAAAGGCTCGCAGTAAATCCGGTGTTCAGGCACCATGCACAGCAAATATTTGAGCATAGTTTGCTTGCCACCGTAATATGTAATTGGTGTTTTCATTTTTCGAATGGTTTTGTAAACCCTCCGGCGAACTGCCGGAGGGTGAATAATTATGAATAGACGACTCCCTTATCGCGGCTGTCCCAAACCTTATCCAGGTTCTTATTGCCGCCCGACCATGTCGAGATCACCAAGCCGTCCTGATAGGTCACCCTTTCAATTGCCCACACAGGGCTTCGGGTATCAGCGCCCGGCAAGGCGTATCCTTTGTAGATCATGTTCGGGTTGTTCTGATCAGTGATGCTTGGCTGGTAAAACACTTTGTTATCTACCGAGCCAAGTTTATTTTGGAGATCGCTTACTTGTTCTTGTAAAGCAGCAATATGGGCGATCTCTGCTGTCTGATTGGCTTCAGTGGCAAAGCCTGTAAGCGTTTGCCCGCTTCCACCGCTGCTTGGTGGTGCGAGCATAACTAAAATCTGCTCACGAAGATCGTTTACATCGCCACTCGCTGGCGTTATCACCTGTGCCTGATCAATGAATACATTAAAGAGCGCGCCCTGCCCGATGTCGATCTTAATGATCGTGCCGCGCAGAACAGTTACTTCATGTATCTGCGCTTTGATCAGGTCGCGCGGTATGCCATTGGTCTTTATTTTAAGGCTTGCGCCGTTGTTGATTATTTCTATTCCTGCTGCCATAGCTTTTATTTTTTGTTGTTTTTATCTTTATCTCTCAGCGTGATCCCGGCGATGGTTTCTCCAAGCAATGCCCCGAAAAAACCACCGACCATCACATAAGGAACAGCGTCTTTCTGTACTTCGCGGGCGTAGAAATATGCGGCCAGCGATGCAACCAGCGTGACACCGGATACAATTGTTTTTTCGTTCAGCATGCTATTTTGATTTTAAGTAAAGGGTGGTTGCCATTCCCGACATAAAGAGCGCTCCGGCAGCAAGGAGCCTGTTTCGGAAACGGATCTTCTTATTTTCTTTCACTGCCGTATTCAGGTCGGTCGTGAGCTGTATCTCCCGCTGCTCCTGTTCGCGGAGCAGGTCTTTTACCTGATTGTATGACTGATCACAAAGAACGATCTGCGAATCACGCAAGGCGACCATGCAATGCATCACGGAGTCTTTGTATTCGTAATAGCTGATAATAGAATCAGTTGTGAAATTCAATGAGCCGATCTCACCTCTCAGGCTATCTGCGATCAGGCTGTCGCCTGTGTTATTAACCTGCTCTGCCAGCTGCGCTACTTTTGTTCTTTCGGAAGCCAGCTTCTCTTTGTTATCTGCTAACAGAGCGCTCATACTGATGAGTGATTTTGCAAGCTGGTTGTTGCGAAGCTGAAGCCTGATCGTGGCTGCCTGCTTGGCGCTGTCAACAGCCTGCACTTTGTTTTCGATTAAGGCTACATGATTTTCAACGGGCGCTGGCAGCGCATGGTGGCTCGGGAAGATCAGGTATCCCAAAAACAGGCCGGCACAAAAGGTTAAGACGATATACAATGGTTTCATGTTTTTATTTTTTTTAAATGGTTAATCTTTACTTTTCTTTTCCAGCGAGTAGCCGAAGGCTGCTGCGCCGATCATGCTCATAAAAGAGTAGAACATAAATTCAGGCACATGCAGGCTGAAGAACTGTTGCGCTACCCACGCGATAATGCTCATAAGCACGTAGACTAAGGCGATGGCTTCACGGAGCGAGAAGTTCCCGTCCTTGTCCTGAAGGAGTTGATGGATGATCTGTTTGAGGTTCATGTGTGTTGCTTTTAAAAACATCAGAGAAAAAAGAATGGACTTCCTGTGAGAGCGCTTTTAAGCGGTCATTCCATTTATACACGGCGAAGCCTGCGCCCAGCAGGCCAATGATCCCGACGCCTGCCGCAATGTATCTTGCGTTTTGCCTGCGCACGGCGCGGAAATCAATCAGCGAATAGGTGAAGCTATTACCGTAAAGGCTTTTGTGCTTTTGGCACAGGTTCAGGAACATGGCAAAGTCGCTGGCATTTTCGAAGACCTGACAGCCAGCTGAATTTTTATCGACGGTCTTTGTTGTGCCGGTCTTATTCGCTCTATGGATATCCACGCCATACAGACCTGTTGTTTTGTTACCGTTCTTAAAATCCAGCACGGCGTCGCGGTTATAATCGCGTACGATGCTGATAGGCTTGCGCTGCACCAGCGCGAGGTATTGCCCTTTGTGCATACCCAATTGCCATGCGCCGAGGTATTGTCCTTCTGAAAGAATGGCCGTGCCCTGCGGTTGCATTGGCTGACGAAGCCAGTACGTCCCCGGGTCGGTGGTGGCTTTAAAAACATGATAGTGCCAGTTCAAAGCGGATACTTTATAAAACACATGAATCTCGTCGTCAAAGCGGTTCGGAACCGTACTCTTGCTCCGCAGCCCTACAATGTTCAGTTCGTAAGGACGGCTGAACAATTTGTATTTCTTGTGCCGCAGCATGGCTTTCATTTTTTGCAGAACCATTTTTCTTTCTCTTCTGTTATCGTTTATTTTTAATTATGCTGCGTGGCCTAAATCCGGTGTGTATTCGGCCAGCCATGTTTTCACGTCGAAAGAAGGGCAGGCTTTTTTTACATCCGCGAAATCGCGGTGTCCCATTACGTTTGCTCCTTTATATTTTTCGGTGAGTTCCACGATCTTATCGAACATGGCATGCTTCTGTGCATCAGTACGGTTGTCCACCGGCTTGTTATCTTTGTCTACACCGCCGATATAAGCGATATTGACACAGGAAGAATTATGCAGGTAAACGCCGTTGCTATTTACTTTCTCATCGAGCAGCTGAACGATGTTGCCGTTGCGCTCAATAATGTAATGATATCCGGGCGTGTCGCCCCAGCCACGCACTTCCTTCCAATAGCGTTTAATGGATTCGATGGTGGTGTTTGGCGGTGTAGCCGTGCAATGAATAACGATGTGTGTGATGTTTCTTAAAATTTTCATTTTGATTGTTTTTTTATGAATTGTTCATGTACCCTGATTTCACCGCCAGCCTCCGTATCGATCATCGCAATTCCATTGTGGATGTATCTTAGCTTACCGAGATAGAGGTTTGCTGGCAGGACGATCAGTCCTCTTGTGCTTTCCGAAGCAAGAATGACCTTGCTGGATTTCACCGGTGTTCCTTCGCTGATATTTGTTTTAACTCCTGATAAGGTACCGAAGCCGCTCAGCGACCATTGTGAGCCGTTGTATTTTAAGCCAATGCTTTTTAAGATATCCTGGACTTTAGCGTGCTGGGAACTCTCTGAAAATGTATTCAGCATAGCGTTAACCAAGTTTTGTCTTACGCCGTTGATGTAATATTCCTTTAGCTTTTCCGAGACCAACGCATAATTGCTTGTGTCTTTAATGGATTTTAGAAGCGTGATGGAGGAACTGAAATCGCGGGCTATAATGGCAGCGTATAAGCCTTTGGCAATGGCTGCAGAGTCAAAGGCTACGAGCGGTGCTGGTGCTTCCTGTTGTTTTTCCTGTGTGATTTTTTGAAAATCTGATTCCGTGAGAGGAACTGAGAATCCTTTGGCTTTGAGCGCTGCAGCCAGCTCACTTCCGAAGTCTCCGTCTGCGCCAAACTTTGGGAGAATAGCTGCGCCATAGGTTCTGATGAGAGCAAGCTGGAGAGTCCTGACCTTATCTCCTTTAGCGCGGAGGCGCAAAGGAAAGGCAGCGCCAGCATTAGCAGCAGGTAGGCTGGCACGAGGCTTACTATGAGCAGTAGTGTGAACAGGCGCTTGGCTGTCCATGTTATCAGCGCTTTCATTATCTGAATCATCTGTTTTGTTTTTATGGTTTTTGTAAATTTTAATTCCGAAAAAAGTAAGCGTGCCTAAAGCCAGTGTCCCAAGACTGAAAAGCACAACTTTCTTTGCTTTACCTTTTTGTATGTTAGCGGTGTTATTTTCCATGTTGCTTTGTCTGTTGGCTGGTTATTGTTTTCTTTTTCCGACGATGATCTTCATCCAGTCATCGTATTGCCCGAACTCTGATTCGCTTTTCAGGTCATCCAGCAGGTTGGTTCCGAACTGTTTTTTGTATTCGATGCCTACCTGTATGAATGCACTCTGTGTCGGTAGCTCGTTCAGCACGGCAGTAAGTGCAGCCTCATCGGTTCCCGGCAGGAAGCCGTATGTTTTGTCAAAGGCTGCTTTGAACCGTTTTGCCCATGCGCTGTATTGATTTTTAGTTGGCGCTTGTCCAGGTTTCAAAGGCTTGGCGTTGATGATCTGCATCATCTCATCGTACTCCGTGGTTTGCAATTCGCTGGAGAGATCGCGCAAAAGGTTATTGCCATATAGTTTCTGATAGGCTTTCACCACCTTATTCCAATCGTCCTGCGAGGCTACCGAGCGCAGCGTGGTGCGCAGCGCATTGGTATCCGTTCCCCACCAGCCGTCGTTCTCAAAGGCCATTTTGATCTGCTTGGCGATGGTGGCCGGTGTGCCGTCCTCAAAACTTTTGTTCTCCTCTTTGTTTGAAACAAGCTCGCGGTAAATCTTCCTGCCTAACCAAACGGTGCCACCCACAGCAGCTACACCCAGCAGGCTGTAGATGATCCGCTCCTTCATTGTCCATGCCTCATGCGTTACCGGCTGCGTGGTGGCAACATCCGGTTTGCCTGCGGGCATCGGGAACAACGCCGGTTGAGCGGGCGAAGGGGCTGGTGAGTATATAGCTGGTTGGTTCAATCCGGTTTGTTTTTAATTAAGTCCTAATTTTTGTTTTGCAAGTGCGAGCATGGTTGGGCTGCTCACTGTTTTCTCTAATGCTTCCAGTTCTGAGAGGCTTAAATGTTTCCCGAGCGCCTGCAAGGCATTCATTTTTCGGATGGCTTCATTTTCTGTCGGAGCCGCGATGGTCATTTCGAATTCAAATTTTTTCATGTTGTTTTTTTTTGATTAGTATTCTGTTTCTTCTTCCTCTTCTTCGGCCTCATCGGCTACATCAGAAGTCACGGCATGTACATCGATGTTGAGCAGTTCGGCGACGGTTGTCAATTGTGCCGGCTTTTCACCCAGCTCAATGATCACATGGCCGAGGATGCGCCGTTGCTTACTATCAAAGCGATCCCCGATGTAATCCACCATCTGTCGCACGGTTTGCTCGTGCGCTTCGGCTTCAGGACTCAGTGTCTGCTTTGCCTGTTTGGGTTTAAAGCTGACTTCTCCCTGAAAAGAGCTTTGCTGATTTGGCAGCTGCTGTTTTGCATCGCGCTGGATCACTTTGGCGATCCCATTCAGCACCGGCACATCGTCCAGCACCTTCGGATAATTCTTGGCCACGCTGGTAAGGGTGTCACCCGCGAGTTGAGCGAGATCAAACTTGCCGAAATGGTTAGGCTTTATTTTCGCTTCTTCCAGTTGCGCCGTGAGCATACCGATGTATTCTTCGGCTTCTTTGAGATCGCTCTGTACCTGCTTCAGTTTCTCCTCGGTCATTTTGGCTGCGTGGCGCTCTTCAAACAATTGCATGCTTTCCCTTACCTTCTGATCCACGTCGATTCCGTTGAGGCCATTGCTGGTACTGCTTTCACCGAAAGAATACTTGTACCACTCCTTGCGGTTGGTGTGATCGGGATAAATGCTGATCACCAAGTCCTTCGTGTTCTCATTGATGAAGTTGTACAGCTCATTGAAGCGCTCTACTTTATCCGTCTTATGGATTCGGGTCATGCCGTCGATCTTCACGTCGAAAGACAATGGCTTGCCTTCCCGCGCTTCGGCTTCCAGCATGTGCTTAATGCTTTCCACTTCGGCAGGGTCGTATGGTCTGTTATGTTGTGTTGCTGCCATCTTATTCTTTTACTTTTAGTTTTGGGATTGCCTGAATGAAGCGCAGATGCGTTACCGAAGGCGAATAGTTGTGGATAGCGATCAGGCCCTGATGCTCGTATTGAAGCTCGTCGGCCTTATCAAAGCTGAGATCAAACAGCCCGATATCAGAGAGAATGTTCACATTGTCTACCGCTTCAATAAGCAGGTAGTATTCGTTATAGGCTGTGATATCCCTGTGTTCCCCGGGCTGAAGAACGAGGTGCCTGAAGCGGATATAATATTCGCTGCCGTAGCACAGCTCTTCCATGCGACGCCTGATGTAGTCGCCAGCTAATTCTTTTACCATTACTGTTCGTGTTTTAAATTGTCGTTTGCTTCCTTTTGAAAATCGAATGCAATCCCGTTTGCTTCTTCTGTTGTTTCTACCCACAGGTAGATCTTCACCGTATAAGAAATATCCTTCCCCAGCTGATCACCAATACAATCTGTAAATGAGCCTCTCACCATCGTGGTTCTGCCCGGAACGCTCACACGCTTGGCTGTGCTGTTCCTGTTCAGCGTATAAGGGCTCACCGGAAATGGCGAGGCGTCGATATCCTTATAGCCCGCATCAAAGGCGATGTAATGCACCCAAGTGGTGAAGAAGATGCCGCTGCATTCCATGCTTGCCAGTTTAAGTTTGCCAAGCGCCGGATTTTTCTTTGCAGTCCAGGAGAGATATGTTGGTTGCTTTGCCATTTTATTTTTTATCGTTTTGGTTCTTCAGTTTTAGGATCAGGTTCCTTTACAGGTGGAGGATCAACCACGGGTGGAGGGTCTACCACCGGAGGCGGATCAACAACAGGTGGCGGGTCTTTTACCGGCGGTGGATCAACAACAGGCGGTGGATCAACTACTGGTGGAGGATCAACTACCGGTGGTGGATCAACAACAGGTGGAGGGTCCACCACGGGCGGTGGATCAACAACAGGTGGCGGATTGGTCACCGGCGGCGTTTCGAGCGGTGTAATGATCCTTGCATCTGTTTCTACAGCAATGATCCGCAGCACATCCTTTGGCAGCTTGATCTGAAATGTTTTGACCTCCCCGCGCGTTGCAACTGTAATTTCTGTGACGATTAATCGTGCGCGCTTCATTTGCCATCCTCTCTTTCTCCTTCCACGCTCAGCGTTACCGTGTAAGGCTGAAAGGTGGTAAGGCCATCATTGCTGTCGGTGTATTCGAAAGTGACAAGGCCATTGCCGGTTGGGCATTTGCCGATTGGCTTCAGGCGCTGCTCGGCGCTCACAGTTGGCCAGCACATGATCTTCTTGGTGCTGTAGCCATCAGGAATGATCTCGTCCTTGTTGATCTCCATGCGAAACGTGCCACGGTAATAAGCGAGGTCGTCACGATTGGAGTAAACCGTATAATGCGTAATCGCCTTTACGCTTTTATCCAGCTCCACTGTTTTTTTCGCAGTTTGCCCGGCAGTAGCGATCTGCACATCAATGTCTATTGAAAATAATTTTGTCATGATCTTTGCTGTCTGTTAATGTTCTCCGGCTGCTGGCAGCGATTGCCGCCAGCGCCTTTGAACGTTTGTTATGGAGTAGTGATGGTGCCGTGCAAGCCGACATACAGATGGGTCTTTGGGTCTAAGCCATCCATCGTACCAATCTCAACAGTTGTTTCAATCAGCACATCGTCATGGATAATGCGTGGGTTAGATAATTTCCAGTAACCAACCGGAACAGCAGTGTTGTTTGCTGTGCAAAACACTTTCATGCTCGTTTCAGGAACAAGCACTTTTTTGTTCATTTTCAGGCTGAACTCTCCGGTGCAGATCGCTGGATAATCCTCGATTCTGCCATAGTTAGCGGCCATGATCTTGTCGGGGGTTAAGTCGGATGGCACACCCGCTAAGACAAATATTCCACTCACCAGCAAAGCCTGATTTTTCGGGAGGCGCGCTCCGCTCGTGGAATAGAGTCCAATAGTTTTAGTATCCTGGGTTTCGTGAAGCTTCGTGACCTTGCTTGCCACTTTTTTGATTGAATAAATCACGGTGTCGCCAAACCGCAGCTCTCCCTTGAGCAAGCCGTCTTTGATGTGCTGCGGCAATTCGTGCATGTGCTTTTCCATTTCGGCACGCGAGCCTTTGCTCGGCTGGTTGCCGCCGGATAGCTTATTAATTGTTTTGGCGCGCTGGATGGGGTTCATGCGCTTGAGCGCCCCCATCAACTCGTCGTGATCCACCGCGTCTAATCCTAAGAGCGCGCCGGAATTGTTGTATTCACCTAATCCTTCTAATTCTAACATGGTTGTTGTTTTTTATTGTTTTTGTTTCTTTTTGGGCAAGGCTCGCGCAGGGAGTGCTTCCACCACAAAAGCACCCAAGCGTTTTAGCCGCCTTGTTTTTTGATATTTGATTTTGATTAGAAGATCTTGTCTTCTGTGTCTCCGTTCATGCCGCTGATCTCATCTGTACCCGATACTTCTTCGGTGCCTGAGAAATCCTCGGTGCCTGAAAACTGGCGGGCGCTGTGTTCGAGCTGCGCTTCGATCCGGTTGGCTTCGGTAAAGTCCAGCCCATCCGTTCCTCCCTGCAATTCTTCATTTGAAGAAGGATGGCGGAAGTATTGAACTTCACCTACACCATTGGTAGCATCGTCGCTGGCTGCCGTAGTTTTCTTTGCGGGGATAAGCTTGTCGAGGAAGAGCTGCTTCTTGAAGTTTTCTTTGAAAGCATTGAAGCGATCCTTCACACCGTCTACGCCATCGCGCTCAACACCATTCATGGCATTGTTCAGCGTAATGGTTCCGCCCGATGCCATCATGCCTGCGCCGAACATGGTGGCTGTTTGGCTGCCCATGTAATAACCCACCCCGGACACTATGATACCGCCGAGCAATGCGCCACGCCCGATGAGCGCGCCGGTCAAAGCACCACCGATAGCAGTCACCACAATGTCGCGTCCGACATATTTGAGCGATTGCCCGATCTTGCCTTTGGTCTTCTTAGTTGCATCGGTATAGCTATTCTCCAAGCGAATGGCGTTTTTCTTTGCGTTTTGTAAATACTTGTTCTCTTTCATTTCTTTTCTTTTTTTCTGCTTACAGCAGCGTGATTACCTGTTTCTTTTTCTTTGCTTTTTTCTTTGCCGGTGCTTGTCCTCCTTTCTTTCGCTTAGGCTTGATCCCGTTCAGGAAGTCGCCTTTGGGTTTTGGTTTGCGCTTGCGAGCCAGGCCATTGACTGCATGCTGTAATTTTGGTTTTGGTTTTAGGAGTTGGTACATGAGTGCGATCAGGGCTAAAGAGCCAACGCTGATCCCTACAGGCTTGATCCATTTTTTATTGTTCTCCCAAAACGATACTTTCTTTGTAGTTGCCGGTGCGGTTGTTTTAGCAGCGGTGCGTAGTGCAGGTGTGTTAGAAGTGCCGCTGTCATCGGCGTCATCATCACTTGCCGTTTTTGCGGCGGGGGCTTTGCTTTTGCTTGCCGAACCATTGGTTGCTCCATCATCATCACCACCCGGGGAAGAATCGTCACCGGATGTTTTCGCATCGTCGCCCGAGGAAGTAGTATCGCCACCCGAAGAAGAATCGGAAGCGCTATCAGCCGCTGGCTCATTGCTGGAGCCGTCGCCTGATCCGCTATCACTTGATCCGCTACCGGCATCGCTTCCTGAACCGCTGTCGCTGCTGCTATCGTCTGAGGACGCATTATCATTTCCGGCGCTATCGCCACCACTCTTTGCCTTGCCTTTGTTTGGAAAAATATTTCCCACGCCTTTGATCAGCGCGGCAATCGCGCTTAGAACAGTGGTTGCTGCGGCAATGGATGCTGCGGTGGCCGGTTCGCCCAATTCACCGAGGCCATTGAAGCCCTCCAATCCGTCGATGCCATCCACGTATTCCGAGTGATACATTTCAGCGCCCAGGAGCTGCGACAGGCTCATGTCTTCATTCAGGCCGTCTACGTTTTCATAGGTATAACCGAGTCCGGCCAGCGCAACAGATTTGTCTTTGTTGCCATGCCCTTTCAGCATGGCCTTTCTTAGATTCTCCGGCTTGCCGCCTGCGCCGAAAAATATCTTCTCCAGTTTTTCACGCACCTTCACGAGTTTGTGATACTTGTCCATGATGATTCCTTTCGCTTTCGCGGCTTCCTCGCTCAGATATGTCCAGCGAAGGCTCCCCGCAATCTTGAGAAAATTTAATTTCATGGCGGCAAGCACGCCTCCGCGCAAAAGCGCTGTTGCGGGATTGATCCGGTTAATAACGTGTAATCCCTTGCCAACGACCTTACCTACTTTTTTGATAAAGCCGCCTTTTTTCTTTTGATGGCCTGCGTCGCCGCCGCCACTGCTTTTTTTAGCAGCTGATTTTTTCTTAAAGATTTTGCCTAATTCAGAGAGCGCTTCATGCTCATCCATCATGCCCATCAGGTCTTGGGTGTCGGCATTGCCCATACGGTTTGTCATGGGTACGCCATTGAGGTATTCTAAATCCATTTTTGTGTCTTGTTTTTCTAAGTAAGGTTCTTCGTAGTTGAATTGGTGAACGACGCAGTCGATGGTGATCTGCTTGCCATTCGGAAGGATCAGTACAGGATAGATGTGTGACCAGCTGATCTCGCTTGCGGTTTTGTTTGGGTTGTTGGGATCAGGATACTTCGTGATGCGGAAGTACAGATAATCACCCAAGCCGAGATTGCAAAGGATCGCAGCGCACCACACGCTTAGGCAATCGCAGTCAACGCCCATCTGTTCTTTGGTAAGCGGATCGAAGTTGTGACGGTCGTGCCAAATCCTTGCTATATCGCGCACCTGCTCCTTAAAGGCCGCGTCTTTTTTATAGGCGATGTGCTTGTAAGTAAAATTCCAAAGGTTGCGGCAGGTCTCCTCAATGGTGCTGCCCTTGATCACCTCCTGCGCAAAGCGCTCGCTTTGGCGCATGGAGATGCACACGATCTTAGGGATCAATCGCAGCGTATCTTTTACGGTTGCGTTTTCTTTTACTTTAACTCTTCCAACCTGCGCTCTTGGAAAATAATGATCGTATTCCCAGCCCGGCTGAACTTTTACTGCGTCTCTTTCCATTATGCTTTCTTTCTAAGGGTTACAGGTTGGTTATTGGTGTAAGGCACGGTACTCTTCTTGCCGAGGCTGATCATGCGCTTCCACGTTTTTTTATCCTCGTCGTATTTCCAGTAAGGATCGATGTGCGTGAGTGTGGCGATGTTGATCTTTACTTCCTGATTGGCGGAGATTGCTTTTAGGAAAGTACCGGCCAGCGAGAGTAATTTCAGCATCGGGATTTGCAGCATGATAGACGTGATGTTGGCCTCACCAAAGCCCGGCATGCCGATGTCCTTGTTCACCGATTGCGAAGTGCCTAACAGCGAATCACCCGCGGTGACACGCACATAAGGGTACTTCATTTTAAAAGCGGCAGGCGTTGGATTTTTAAGCTGCACGTCGATGCGGATCGTTAAGCCCGACATAGGATCGAACTTGTGGATCATGGCCTTCGGGATCACGTCCAGCTCGGGCGCTGCATTGTTCAGCTGCACCAGCTTCGGGATAAAGATCACGCCGCCGATCACCACGCCGCCCATCAATGCGCCCGCTGTTATTTTCTGCCACATTTCCATTACTGTTTCTTTTTAAAGCGTTCACTGATCATTTCACCGGCTACCTTAAAGCCCATCCATATTGCGCCGCCGATCATGGCTTTGATCGCGTAATCGGCCATGCCCGAGTAGTCTACATTGGCCAGCAGAATCGTTCCTGTGAGGAAGAGGTTGCTGCCGCTGTCGCTTGCTGATTGTGTTTTTTCCATGTTCATTTTTTTATTTTTATCGTTTACGGGATCAAAGGTCTGGCGCTGGTTTGGCGTCCATTCTCGTTACAGGGGTTATTGAACTTTATTGGTTGGTATTGGCCGTTATTGGCTGGTCAAATTCAATGATCTTCACGCCCGGAACACCATATCTTTTGAAGAGCGCCTCCACCTGGATAATGTCCAGCCAGTTCTTTCTGCCGGTGTTAGCGGTTTCAGGAAGGGCTTTTAGCCAGCGCTTGAACGTGGTTTCAGGAATGCCATAAAGCTGGCGCAGTTCTTTTTTTGTATAAGCCTTCGGCTCGCAGGCCACGGGCTTCTGTGTGCTGTCTTGCATTAGGAATTAAATTGTAGGTGAATGATGATGTTATTGAAAAGCTGGAGCAGGTCAAATTGATTTTGCTCGATCAATTGTTTACGACCGCGCTGGTAGATGCCTTCGTTTGGATTTTCAACGAAGGCATAAAGTGCTTTAGCAAGCATGGTGATGCCTTTGTTATAGTCCGGCACATTCCTGCGGATCACATTCACCTGTTGCAGCCATGATGCTGTGCCGGTTAAGCCCAAAGGATAATGTACGTTCAGGTAATCCTGCGGCTTGGCAACGTAGCGGCCATATTTGCGGGCTACATAGCGCTTTGCTAAACAGATGCGCTCTGCCAGCTCTTTAAAATTCTGCCGGCTGCTTTTGCCATTAAAGAAATGTTCTCCTAATAGTTCTTTGAAAGATGCGATCTCTTTTTCGCTAAAGGGTTTGTTGAACCAAAAGGCGCTGCTGGCTGCACCCCATAATGCATTTACCAATGCCTCGGTTTGCGTTTGATGCGGCTGCTTAAATACATCCAGCTGAATGATCTTTGCTGTTTTTTTTCTTTGGGTTTTGATTGGTGCGCTTTGTGCCTGCGCTGCTTTTTTTGCTTTCATGTTATCTTCGTTTTTGAATTTTAATGCTCGATTACGAAGACAAAGTTCCGGCAACACAAATGCGTGAATTCCTGTAACTGCTGCTAACTGTAGCTTACAGCGCGTTACGGTATGCAATAGATGCTAACAGCAGGTGACGGTAGTTAAGCGCCGCTAACTGTTGCTAAGTGTATGTAAGTGATGTTATGGAAGGATATTGGCCGTTATCAGGAAAGAAACGGCAGTGATAGAAATGCGAAAGGCCGGGCAAAGCCGGCCTTCAAAGAAAATAAAACATAAAGGTTGTGTTTAAAAAAGATTCGTAGTTTAGTTTTGGAGTAGTAGTGGTTTCATTATGCAGCCTTTGGATCATGCGTTGGCAAATACTCATCATCCAGCAGGCAGCTTGGCTTGCCGAGCCGTTGCCAAATAATTTGTACCTGTAGCTTGGAATAATAGCGTCCTTCCTTTTTTCCTACAAACGGCTCGTGAGGTTTGAACATGGTATGGAATGCTCTTGGCGTTAACTCATAAAGTTCTGCCAACTCTTTTTTCATGTACGTTTCTCTTTCTTCTACTTTTTTCATCTATCTCGATTTTAGTTGTTACTACTTTTGATTGTACCGCGCTAAGAATTCATCTTCGTGCATATAAAAGAATGCGGCGATTTCTTTCAGCGTCATTTTTTGTTTGCCGCGATAGCTGGTGATCAGGTCGCGCAGTAAATGTCCCCGCTCAATAGGCAAGTCAAACTCTGCAGGTTCGCGTCGCCTGATCCGCAGGTTATTGAAATATTTAAGCACAGCTTCTTTTTGCTCATTCGTGATCACGCCGAGATCTTCAGCGCGGTAAAGCAAGGCATGCATGGATGCGCCCCATTTTAATTTCAATGCGCCAAAACCATCCTTATCAATGCCCTGTAAATCTTTGATCACATCCTCTTCAGGCATAAGGAAAGCGGAGGCAAACTGGCTTGCTTCGCGCGAGCGCTTATCCAAAGGCGTATCCACATTCTTCGAATGCAACACTAATCGCCCCAGCTCATGCGCCAGCGTAAAGCGGAGCCTGTCGCCCAGGATGGTGCTGTTGTAAAAGATCACAGGATACTTATGATCTATCATGGTGCTGTGGCTATCGATCCGCTCAGTTTCAAAATCAAACGGAATGGTAATCACCCCATGCTCTTCCAGTACGGTTGTCAAATTAGGAATCGCGCCTTTGGCCATCTTCCATTGCCTGCGAAGTTTTTGCGCTGCTTCTCCGGCTGTACTACTTTCTGTTACAACGTAAGCGGGTAGCTTTGGCTCCGGCTGTTTAATGGCTTGGAGCAGGCGGCTGATCCCAAGCACATACACATGGATCATGGCATCAGTGCGGATCAGCTTCTTAGCGGGCACCGTTTCGCGCCTGCGGTAAATGGCCGGGGGCATGAGTAATAAAGGGCGGTAGTAAAAATCGTCGGTGAATTTTAAAACACCGGAAATAACTTTGAAAGACTCTTCAGGAAGCGGGCGGTCATCCTGCTCAAACTTTGTAATGTTGGATCGGCTAATGCCGGTAATATCTGCAAGCTCGTGTTGGGAATAACCTCTCGCTTCGCGGGCAAGGGTTAACATTTTCGGATTGAGCTTTTCGGTGTGCATACGTTATCAGTTTTCGACGGTACAAAGATATAGTGAAAATTGCATTACTTTTAAATTTGGGTACAAAATTGGGTACAAAAATGGTTCAAAACATTGAGTATCAAGCCAATTAAATTTCGTCGGTTAAAGTAGGGCTTCAAGTCAAAACAGGGGCGTATTTACCTGTAAAACAATGTACCAAATTTGTTATAAGAGCGTTAATTTAATGTACTAATTATGTACTAATAATGTTAATATGATGTTATGTCCGTCATTTTAATCCCTACCTTTGTACTTTCAAAGTAACATTTTGGCAAAAGACTGGCGATATAAATACAAACAGGAAAAGCATGCCGCACTCTTGAAGGAGTTTGAAGGCTGGAAAGAAGCGGATTACATTGACCACATACTCGAACTCAGGGAGGCCATTACGGCGCTGGAGGAGAGTAAGGCTGGCGGCGTGCATAAAGCCCCGGCAGAAGGCACAAAAACAGCTTTAGAAGCAAAAGACTACAAGCAGGATTGGTCGTACCCGACAAAAATTCACTTCCTGATTCATCAGCAGCAAAAGCCCCTACGCGCCGAAGATCTCCATGCGCTGCTCCTGAAAACGGATAAGCATTACAAAGATTACAATTCACCGGCCAACAACCTGAACGTATCGCTCGCCCGCATGGTGAAATCAAAAAGGATCAGGATGATCAAGTTGCCAGGAGTGCCTAAAGCTTATTATGCGCTGCCGGAATGGATGGATAAGGAAGGAACTTTGAAAGAGCAATTCAATTCATTCATTAATCAGTTTGAATAGAAAAAAAGGCCGGTAAACCGAACTTTTTAAAGTTGCCCAACAGAGAATGTCGACTTCGAAAATTAAGTCAAATACACAAAAAAAAGAATATATTTACTAAGTTAACCTTCTGATAATGGCATTAAGCTGGAATGAAATAAAAGATAGAGCAGTTAAATTCTCTAATGAATGGAAAGATGATTTTAATGAGGATGCAGAGGCAAAATCGTTCATGGATGATTTTTTTAATGTGTTTGGTATTCCGAGGCGACGTGTTGCCGGCTTTGAAATAAATGTAAAGAAAGAAGATGGAAAGCAGGGCTTTATTGATCTTCTTTGGAAAGGGACTATTTTAATTGAGTTTAAGTCCAGAGGCAAAGATTTAGATAAGGCTCATAAACAAGCTAAAGATTATTTTCCCGGGCTAAAGAATAACGAATTGCCAAAATACATTTTAGTTTCAGATTTTGAAAGGTTCAGGCTTTATGATCTTGACGAGAGTACAACTGTTGAATTCAAACTAAAAGATTTCGTTAATAACATTCAGCACTTTGGATTTATTGCCGGGTATCAAAAAAAGATATTCAACGAACAAGACCCAGCCAATATAAAAGCTGCTGAATTAATGGGTAAGCTGCATGACCGATTAGAAGAAATTGGTTACGATGGTCATCCGCTCGAAGTTTACTTAGTTAGAATTTTATTTTGTCTGTTTGCTGAAGACACTACTATTTTTAATAAGCAACAATTTCAAGATTATATTGAACAGCGAACCAACGAAGATGGAAGCGATCTTGCTTCAAGATTGCAAGAGTTATTTCAAGTTTTAAATACACCAAAAGAAAAGCGGTTTACGAACTTGGACGAGCAGTTGGCCGACTTTCCTTATGTAAATGGAAAACTGTACGAAGAATCTTTACCTACCGCAAGTTTTGACTCCAAAATGCGACAGGCTTTATTGGATTGCTGTTACTTGGATTGGAGTAAGATATCGCCCGCAATCTTTGGTTCTATGTTCCAAAGTGTAATGAATCCTACTGAAAGAAGAAACTTAGGGGCGCATTACACAAGTGAAAAAAACATATTAAAACTAATTAAACCATTATTTCTCGATGGACTATGGGCAGAATTTGAAAGTCTCAAGAGCAACAAGAGTAAACTACCTGAGTTCCATAAAAAAATTAGTACGCTAAAATTTCTCGATCCTGCTTGTGGTTGCGGAAATTTCCTTGTCATCACATACAGAGAATTGCGCTTACTTGAAATAGCAATCTTACGTGCTATGAATAAATCAGGTCAAGGGTTTTTGGATGTACGGGAAATCATATGGCTTGATGTGGATATGATGGCCGGAATTGAATATGAGGAGTTCCCGGCACGTATTGCTGAAGTTGCCATGTGGTTAATTGATCATCAAATGAATATGGCCATTAGTAATGAGTTTGGGCAGTACTTTGTTCGTTTGCCTTTAAAGAAGGCTGCAAACATAATTCATGGCGATGCTTTGCAAGAAGATTGGAATAGCATCGTGGCAAAAGATGAGCTTTCATACATTCTCGGAAATCCTCCTTTCATTGGTTCAAAAATAATGAAGCAAAGCCAGCGAGATGAAATTGTAAAACAATTTGATAACGCCGAAGGAAGCGGAATACTTGACTATGTTACCGGATGGTACATTAAGGCCGCAAAATTTATCCAGGACACAGAAATTAAAGTAGGATTTGTTTCAACAAACTCAATAGTTCAGGGAGAACAAACGAGCATTCTTTGGGGGCAAATGTTAAACAAATATGATATTAAAATCCATTTCGCACATAGAACTTTTAAATGGAGTAATGAAGCCAAAGGAAATGCAGCAGTTTATTGTGTAATTATTGGGTTTGCTAATTACGATATCACTGATAAATTAATTTTTGAGTATGAGGATATCAAAGGCGAGCCCCATGAATTAAAAGTTAAAAACATTAACCCGTATTTAGTTGATGCAAAGAATTTATTAATAGACAAAAGTTCTAATCCTATTTGCCCTGTCCCTAAAATGAGTTTTGGTAATATGCCGTTGGATGGTGGAAATTTATTATTGTCTAATGATGAAAAAATTGAATTCCTAAAAGTTGAACCGAAAGCAAAAAAATTTATTAAACCATTAATTTCAGCATATGAATTTTTAAATGGAGAGAAGCGTTGGTGTCTTTGGCTTGTAGATATTGAACCAAGCGAACTAAAATCAATGCCTGAAGTATTAAAGAGAGTCAATTTAGTTAAAAAATTCAGATTAGATAGTAAAGCACCATCTACTCAGAAATTTGCGGCCACACCTACATTGTTTCGCGATAGAAATCATCCTGATTCTTTTATTGTTGTACCAAGAGTAAGTTCAGAAAATAGAAAATATATCCCGATGGGATTTTTTGACAAAAACTCAATTGTTAGTGATACCTGCATGTCGATTCCAAATGGAACTCTATATCATTTCGGAGTATTGACTTCAACAATGCATATGGCATGGCTGAAAAATATATGTGGTCGATTAAAAAGTGATTTTCGTTATTCAAAAGATATTGTTTACAATAATTATCCGTGGCCGGAAAGCCCAACCAATAAACAAATTAAGGCAATTGAAATAGCTGCACAAAAAGTCTTAGATGTTAGATTGGAATTTCCAAACAGTTCTCTGTCGGATTTATATGATCCATTAGCAATGCCTCCAAAATTAGCTAAAGCCCATCAAGAGCTTGATAAAGTTGTTGATTTAGGATATCGTTCACAAGCATTTACTTCCGAAGCGAACCGAATGGTTTTTTTATTCGAACTTTATGAAAAATATACTGCTGATCTGTTTACCACTGAAAAACCTTTGACACGAAATCGGAAGAAAGAAAAGTAATAAAAAGAAAAGAATATGGCTCAAGGCTCAACATGGAAAAAGTGGAACTTTCACGTCCATACAAAAGGGACTAATAAAAATGATCAATTCTCGTCCTCTACAATGGATGAGTTTTTCTGTGCCTTTTATAAAAAAGCAATTGAGAATGGGGTTTCGGCGATTGGAGTTACAGATTATTTCTCTATTGACAAGTACAATGAAGCTTTGATATATAGAGAGAACATTGAATCCAAAATAGGTACGGACGGACAGAAGTTATTTACTCCCGACGAGATTGAGTACATCAAAAAAATATTTATTTTTCCTAATGTAGAACTTAGGCTTCTACCAGCTACCGATAAAGGAAGGCTAATTAATATTCACTGCTTGTTTAATCCTGATTATGTGGCAGACTTAGAGAATGATTTTTTCTCTCACATTGAAAATCAAGATCATATTAAAATGAACCGGCATGGGATCACCGGTTATGGTCGAACATTAGACTCTAACATTACGGACGAGCATCAGCAATATCGTAAGGGATTGGACAATTTTGTTATTGATCTCAAATCATTAAAAGAAATACTGGCAAAAAATAAAAAGTTCAAAGACAATAGTCTTTTAGTAGTAAGTAATTCAAATAACGATGGCGCCTCGGGTCTTCAACAGCATTATGATTTGTTTGAGAATGATCCCGGTAGCTTAGACGGACTTAGAAAATCTATTTATTTTATATCGGAGGCAATCTTTTCTGCTAATCCAAAAGATATTAAATATTTTTTGGGACGGCGATCTGAAGGCACTACTGGTTTCAATGAAGCAGTCCTTAAACAGGGTATTGAAGAAGTTATTAGAGACCGGGGTTCCTTAAAGCCGTGTATAGTTGGATGTGATGCTCACAAAGAAGCTGATCTGTTCACAAAATTCACTTGGGTGAAAGCAGATTTAAATTTTGAGGGCCTCAAACAAATTTGCTTTGAACCTGAGCAGCGAGTTCGTATTCAAAGCGACCAACCCGACTTTAAAGAGGATAAGCTTTTAATTGAAAAAGTAAGCTTTGTTTCGCCAAGTAATGTTTTTTCAACAAACTCAATTTATCTCAATCCAAATCTTAATGTCATTATTGGAGGAAAGTCTTCGGGTAAATCAATTTTATTGTATGCGATTGCACAAACTCTTTCTGCGGATGACACAGTACTTAAGAATGATGATGGCCAATATAAATATGATTTAACTAAAATCGAAGAGCATTGTAATTTTACTATTACAACAAAAGGCGGTTTCAGTCAGAATTTAAAGCGTGGGGTTGGTGAAAATTCTATTCTTCCTGAGATTAAATATATTCCGCAGAATTACTTAGTGAAATTAGCAGAGCCTGAATTGAATAAAAAAGGCAAGTCTCTTAACCAGCTTGTACGCGATTTAATCACCGAGGATGACGAATCGAAAGAACTTTATCAGGAGTTTTTGAATAAAGTCATACAAAATGACAAATTGAGAAACTCTCAGGTTGACTTGTTATTTGAAACACTTAAAGAAATTGAAGGTTTAGAAACAGAAATAAAAAGTAAGTCAAATAAAGCTGTCTTAGAGCAGAATATCGCGACTAATGTAAAAAAGGTTGAAGAGCTCAATAAAAGCATAGGGTTGAATCAAGAACAGATCGACGAATACAAAGCGTTACAAGCTAACATCGAGATCAATACGGCTGACATGACTAAATTCAGAAGTGATTTTGCAGCTGTACAGTCATTTAACACCGAGTTTACACAGTCTTTGAAGAATCTTAAGCAGAAAAAAGATGCGCTATTTAATTCAATGCAATTAAAGGAAATTAAAGACTATTATGAAGATGAATACAAACCGATTGATGAATTACTTGAAAAATCAAAAACGATTGAAGGCACATTGGAAGTAGAAACCAGAGCAGATGGCAAAAGGTATTTAAAAGACGAAAACGGAAAGTTCAAAAAAGTTCTAAGTGCTATTGGTGCCGAGCAAAAACGATTGGCGGACTTACTTCAACCTTTTCTTAAGGATGAACAAACAAAAAAAGCAATTGAAGAAGTAAACGTATCAATTGCAAATGATAGAAAGGCAATTTTAGATATCGATATTTTAGCAAAAAAAATTCAGGAGAAAAAGAAATTATTTAATGAATCGAAAGATGGGTTATTTAAAGTTTATGAAGATAGCTATCAAAAATATCTTGATACAATTGCAGCGCTGAAAGACAGAACAGTAGAGCTTGAAAAAGACGGTCTGCAGATTATTGGAAAGGGGCAATTTAATTTTCCCAAGTTACGAAGTGACCTTATGGCTGTAAGCGATGGTAGAAGCGCCTCTTATAACCAATACCCACTGCTTGACGTGGGTAAAAAAGCGACAGGTGATATGGAATTTGCCGCTCATCTTGAAGATGTGAAAAAACTTTTTGATGATCTTCTGAATAAGAAATACGTGCTGACTAATAAGACTTCTCCCTCGAATGCTATAAAAATACTTCTGAATGATTATTTCTTTGACTATTGGGAGATCACATACAAGAGCGATAAGTTAGGTGAAATGTCAACTGGCAAGGCAAGCTTTGTTATTTTAATGTTGATTATCGGGTTGAGTAAATCCAAAGCGCCGATTCTTATTGACCAGCCGGAAGACAACTTGGATAATAGATCAATTACTACAGATCTTGTGAATTATTTGAGAAATAAAAAACTTGATAGACAAATAATCATCGTAACTCACAATGCTAATATTGTTGTAAACGCAGATGCAGAAAACATTATTGTTGCTAATCAAAAGGGACAAAACGACGACGGTTCCTCAAGTACATTTAGATTCGATTATATAAATGGTTCTATAGAAAATTCATTTGAAAAACTGCCTCAAGAGACTGATATTTTGAAATCGATGGGCATTCGGCAACATATAGCTGATATCGTTGAAGGCGGAAAAGATGCCTTCATCATGAGAGAAAAAAAATACCGATTCCATTAGTGTTTCTATACCTTCAATAACGGCCAATAACCTCATAAGTAGGCTTCCGGCCACAGCTCTCCACATACCTTTGTTCACTTTTTCGACACTTAGCTTGGTGTTTTGTGGAAGATTTGTTTATTTTAGCCTTTAATAATGAAAACGGATTTAACCCATTTACCTGAAATCAAGCAGGCGGAACTGAAGGCCATAAGGGATGCCCTGATCCCGAAATACCCGGAGATCGAGATGATCATTCTTTTTGGTTCGTTTGCGCGTGGTACTTGGGTAGAGGATAAATATGTGGAAAACGGTTATACTTACGAATACAGATCGGATTATGACCTGCTCATTGTAACGAATAACAGCGAAAAAGCCAACACGGATACTTTTTTGTTTTCAATTCTCGATCAGCTGGACGATCTCAATTTTGAAACAGCCATTCACCTGGAGGTAGAACCCATTGACTTTGTAAATAAATCTATACAAGAAGGCAACTCCTTTTTTAGCGATGTAAAAAAGGATGGCATCTTTCTTTTTAATACCAGCCGGTTTCAATTAGCAGAGAAACGTGACCTAAGCCCGAAGGAAATGCAGGCGATTGCTCAACGGGACTTTGACGAATGGTTTACCAGCGCCAACTTATTTTATAGACATTTCACGATTGCTTTAAAAGATGGCGAAAACGATCCCGCCAGTTTAAAGATTGCCGCTTTCCAGTTACATCAGGCCACAGAAAGATATTACAGCACTATTCAATTAGTGTTTGCGGGCTACAAGCCAAAAACGCACGATCTTGAGGTTTTGGGCAGGCGGGCGAAGAGCCTGCACATGGAATTCGGTAAGGTGTTTCCAAAGGCCAGCACCATCGAGCGCCAGCGCTTCATGCTCTTGCGCAAAGCTTATGTTGATGCCCGCTATAAACCAAACTACAAAATCACAAAAGCCGATCTCGATTATTTGGCGGAGCGCGTTACGCTGCTTCGTAAGTTGACGGAGCAGCTTTGTAAAGAGAAGATCGAAAGCTTCACGAAGTAAAGCTCATTGACAGGTTGCGCAATAAAGGTGGAAAATCTTAAAAGCAATCTTCAATGAAACAAAAAACAAAAAAGCCTGCCAAGCGGCAGCAGTTTTGGGAAAAGGAAACCCCTGAAACTAATCCGGCAATGACCAGCTTTTTAAGCCCGCTCTCCTTGGCGGTCTATAAAAATAAATTCACAAAATTTAATTTCCATCATGATAACCTCATCCTTGAGGTGGACCGGCTGATGTGCATGGAGCTGTTTTCCGCTATGCGCGATCATACACGCGAGCAAAAGGCGATTTTACAAAAGGCAAAGATCAAGCTTCTGAAGCGCGATCCCACAATCAGAAAGTTCCTAATAGCACCCCTTGAAAAGCACAACCTTCCAACGCGTTTATACCATACACTAAAAAGCGATTATTGCAGCTGCATGGAGGATGTAGCGAGACGGGGCGAATACAGACTAAAGCGTTTGCGGGGCTTAGGGGATGATGGATTGAAATTGCTTATCGATCTGTTTTATAAAAACGGCTGTATCATTTTGTTTACTTAATGATTATGGGAAAGCCAAAAGATAAGACTGCCATTTTATATATGCGGGCTGAGCATGTGGTAGGTGAAAAAATGCCGAGCCTAAAGCCACAGTATAAAAAATTGATGAAGTATTGCAGGAAAAATAATATAACCGTCATAAACTTATATGGTCAAATCGATCCACTGGATTGGAAAGTGATTGATTTCATTAAAATGCTCAAGGAGATCAAGAAGAAGTTCATCGAGCCGGATATTCTGCTTTTTACGTCTTGGTCTATTATAGCACCCAAGTTTGATTCAGTGCCGGATATAATAAAAATTCTTTGCAAGCATAAGATAAAACCTTTAGCAATCGACGCAAAATGAGAACCGCAATTTTATATCTAAGAGTAGAGACCGAAGCAGAAAAAAGCGACCTGTTTAAACAATCTATTGACGCAGTACAGTTTTACGCAGATATGCCGCTAATGGCTGTATTTGTAACACAGGAAATTTCTATTCTCCCGCCATTACAGCGCCCTGAATTTTCCAAGCTCATTGAAGAACTTCGAACTGGAAAGAGAACAACAAGCTATATAATCGTTCCTAAATGGAATACTCTATCTAACAATCCCAAAGAAGCGCTTTATTGGATTAAGCTATTTAATAAAATTGGGATTAGTGTGCTTTGCATAGAGTCAATAAATGATGCAAGGCGGCAAAAAAAACAGCAATCTTAATATCGGCCAATGTCGTCCAATAACACCAATACCTCCAGTAATAAGTAGTCGCCCATTACTACCAGCCTACCTTTGATCCCGGGTTTAAAGTAGCCTCGCCGATTTCAGAACACATGCTTTGGCCATAAAGCGTTAAGCTGAAAACGGCGGCACCGGCTGCCTTAAATCAGTATGCACCATTTATTTTAAATGTCCAAGCCTGTTTTGCTAAAGTAAGCGAAGTGAGAAACTATTGCCCCTTTGAGGAGGACGTTTGAAAAGGTGTACGGTACTTAGATTGAAGCAATAAAAAACGAAAATGAAAACAGCAACTCTTTATTTACGAACGGCCACGGGGTCTGTAGCCGGTTCGGATCAGTTGAAGGATCAACTTAACACGCTAAAGAAATTTTGTAACGACAGGAAGATTGAAGTTATAGCGCATTATGCCGATGTGGGTTCAGGAGCCACATTTGAACGCGAAGGATTTCAAATGATGTTAAACAAAATTAAATCAGGTGAGCAGAAACCGGATGTAATTCTTATTACGCTATGGGATCGGTTTTCACGTAACCTCACCGGCGCACTGGAAATGATAAAGACGCTCCGCGCACTGGGAGTAAAAGTAAAAAGCCTTCAGGACTTCGAAAGCAACGATTTTGAAATTATACTTAAACACTCACTGACTAAGAAAAAATAAAAGATCATGAAAAGATATGCATTTGCAACAACAGAAATATACAGCGCAGTATATAAAAAATTAACCGAGAACGGGTTTGGCATTACTGTTCCGATTTTTTCGCATTCCGGTTACGCCGAAATACACACAACAGCAGATCACCCAACTTTTTTAAAGCTATTTAAGGAGGCAACTGGATTTGACTATGCAGCACAATTTTCAACAGATGAAGAATCCGATACAAAAAATTAGAACCATGAAAAAAGCAGTTATATATACCCGCGCAGATAGCCGCGAGGTTGCCGACCCAAGAGAAAGCATCGCCGGACAGGAAAAAGAACTTCAGGAGTACTGTCAAAAAAATAAGATCGAAGTTTTAGAAGTTTATCGTGATTTTGCTTCAGGTAGAAATTTTGACCGCCCTGAATTCTCAAAACTATACCTCGGCATAATGAGCGGCAAGATACAAGCCGATCTTTTATTGTTTACCACCATCGACAAGTTTTGCTTAAACATGAAAGCGCTGGTTGATATGCATCACCACCTCACCGCATTTGGGATTACGCCTAAAGGAATTAAGCCCGTAAACGTTTGCTTTATTGAAATTAGCATTAAAGAAGATTAGCATGGAAAAAGAAGCAAAAATAATCCTGCTGAAAAGTATTAATCCGCAAAAGGAAAATCTTACACCCGAAAAATTAAAAACGTTTGCAGGCAATGAAAACCTGAACGAGCAGGACGCTATCGAGACGGTGTTTGCCCTTCAAACATTTTCTAATATCCTATATGAACTAATAAGTGAACAATCAAAAACCAATCAGCCAAAACAAGCCGCATGAAAACAGATGCTTTATTAACGGCCAAATTTGGTCGCCTGCCTATAAAGCAGGTGATCGAGAAAATTGATAAACCCAACGTGGTGGTTTACACACGCGTTTCCAGCAAGGAGCAGGCCGATAAAAACCTTTCGCTGGAAACACAACGAAAAACAATTCAGGATTGCATTGATAGGACAGGGCGTAATGCCCTGTGTTATTTTGGTGGCACTTATGAAAGCGCCAAAACCGATGGACGCAAGGAATTTTTACGCATGATCGATTTCATAAAAAAGAACAAAGGCAAGGTAAATGAAATTATGGTTTACGCACTTGACCGCTTCAGCCGGACAGGTGGCGCAGCTATTAAGCTGGCCACCGACCTGCGTGAAAAATATGGCGTAATTATAAACGCGGTTACCCAACCGGTTGACACGTCGAACCCAAGCGGTGTGTTGAGCCAGGGTATGCACCTCTTATTTTCTGAATTCGATAACAAGCTAAGAAGCCAGCGCGTTGTCGCCGGCCTGAAAGCCAAATTTGAAAAAGGCATTTGGGCAGTGAACCCGCCGCAAGGTTACGATTCAGTAATTATAAACGGTGAGCGCAAGCTGGTGGTGAACGCGGAAGGAAAAATCATTGCTAAAGCCTTTCAATGGAAAATTGACGGGATGAAGAACATTGAAATAGTGGATCGCCTAAGAGCGCTGGGCTTAAAGAAAATGAATAAGATGCAGGTGCAGCGTATTTTGGTAAACCCATTTTATTGCGGCATGATCGCTCATGGCATGCTGAACGGCAAAGTGATCGAAGGGCAGCACGAAAAAATGATCAGCCGCGCTACTTTTCTAAAGGTCAATAATATTTTAGAAAGCTCCACGCGTTTTAATATCAGCCACAACCCCGATGATATCAGGCTGCCGTTAAAAGTTTTTATGTGGTGCGTTGATTGCGCCAAACCGGTTACAGGTTATAAAATGAAAGTGAAGGTACGAAAAGGTGCGGAACAGGCATTCCAGTATTATTATAAGTGCCGGACTAAGGGCTGCTGCTTCAATAAGAACGTGAAGGATATTCACGGTAAATTTGAGGCGTTATTGGCCGATATAACGATTAAGCCGGAGCTGGTTGATCCGCTGGTATTTCAACTGGAAAAAACCTTTGACGACCTGAATGCTGAAAATAAGGGCAAGGAAAAATACCTGAAGGAGCAGCTAACCGAGCTTCAAAAAAAGGTGGATACGCTGGAGGAAAAATATTTCATGGGCGGTGAAATGAGCAAGGAAACTTATGACAAATTTGCGGGGCGTTACGCCGCTGAAAAGTTAGAACTTGGTCAACAAATGGAGACCTGCTCGTTATCAAGTTCGAACCATAAAACTATCCTGAAAAGAGCGCTTGAGTTCGCCTGTAACCCCCTTAAAATGTGGCAATCCGGCAGTATCGGGGTTAAGGAAAAACTACAAAAGCTTTTGTTCCCTGAAGGATTGGCCTACGATAAGGAAATCGGGGCATTTCGAACCAACACAATAAATTCTTTGATCGCTGTAATCGCCCGTCTGTCGGGCGATTCGCTTTTAGTAGAAACGCAAATGGCTCGCATTTTTGCGAGCCAGTCACGTTTAGCGGTGAGGGCGGGATTCGAACCCGCGGTACAGTTACCCGTACGACAGTTTAGCAAACTGTTCCTTTCGGCCACTCAGGCACCTCACCTAAACCGGCGGCAAATATAACAAATCATTTATTTTGCACAAAAACAAATCTGTTTATTCTCCAAATATTTTAGCTAATTCTGCTTCTAAAGCTGGTCCGCGCAAAGCTTTGGCAATTATTTTGCCGTCTTTATCCAGTAAAACATTAAAAGGGATAGAAGTTACACCGTATTTTTGGGCCACTTCATTTTTCCAGCCTTTTAGATCGCTTACATGCGTCCAGGTTAAATTGTCCTTTTCTATTGCCTGCACCCATTTTTCTTTGCTCTGATCTAAGGAAACGCCAAGCACATCAAATCCTTTTCCTTTATATTTCTGGTAGGCGGCAACTACGGCTGGATTTTCGCCTCTGCAAGGGCCGCACCAGCTTGCCCAAAAGTCTACCAGAACTACTTTGCCTTTGTAAGAACTTAACGAAACAGGTTTTCCGTTCACATCAGGTAATGTAAACCCAATGGCAGGATAACCTACTGTAGCGCCTTTCATCACAGCAATCTTGTCTTCGGCTAACTTGCCAAATTTGCCCTTTTTTACAGGCTCAGAAAGTGCTTTGTATAAGGCATCATATTCATCGATCTTAGGCCAGTCGAACACTACCGAATAAATGGCATACGCACCAATATTTGATTGCGGGTGCGCTTTTATAAATTTCTCAATATCCTTTACATAAGCACGTTCTAACACGCCGGCTGTATCAAAAATTCTTTTGGCATTGGCCTGGTCGTTAGATTGTGCAAAGGCATTGTATTGCATAATTAAGTTTTTACGCACCTCGCCATATTTATTCTGCATTTGCAGCCATGTTTTATAGTCTTCCTGGGTAGCTCCGCCTTTAATCCGGGCTGTTGATAAAGAATCCATATCTGCAGAAACGGTAATATTTGTATTATCTACAAAAAATATCAGGCTTGGATTTTCTGTTTTTGTCAGTGTAATCCAATACATATTAGGCTCGGGAGTTTTGCCTTTAAAAGTAAATTTTTCACCTTTGACAAGGGCGGAATCCACATGCGTTACATCATCATATTTGTGTGAAAGATAGATGTATGAATTATCAGTCACTTTTTTTATGGTTCCGTTAATTACATAGCTTTTTCCCTGAGAAAAAGCAGTTGTTGCAATAAATAAAAGAGAAATCAGCGTTAATTTTTTCATGATATAAAGATACAATTAAAAACAAAAACAGGCTATTTTTTTAAACAGCTCACTTCCAGGTTAATTAGGGCATTGTCGGATAATATGAAGCTGGAAGAACCTATTTGGTAATCTAACCGATTGATTGTAAAGCTGCTTGCAAATTTGGCTTTTCCGTCCTGCTCGCTAAATGTAAACTCAACAGGAACGATTTTGCTTATTCCTTTTATGGTGAGCGTGAAAAGTGCCTTGAATTTCCCTTCACTTTCTTTTGTGATAGAAGTGGCGTTCATACTTATTTTTGGGAACTTATCGACCGAAAAATATTCTTCTTTTTTAAGATGCCCGTCTCTTGCCGAATTATCTGTATTTATGGTAGCGGCATCAATGCTTGCTTCCATTTTATTGCCTGTATTTTTTGTAGGATCGAACTGGATGGAGGCTGCCAAGCCGGTAAACTTCCCGTTAACTGTAAAACCCGCGTTTTTTATCTTAAAGCTAATGTTGGATGAAACTACCGACCAAGCTTGGTTTTGAGCTGTTACTACTATTGCAAAAAATATAAATGTGATTAAGAATTTTACTTTCCTCATTTTAAAAAGCTTGTCCGTGTGTTAACGAAATTATTTTTTTGGTCAGTAAAGGTAATTTATTTAAAATTTTCAGGCTAATATCGGTAGTGTGCTTTTTGCCGAATAAATGCTGCAGGTAATATCCTGTTTTAATACGTGTACTGAAATTTTTATTCCAAATCACATCGTATTGTTTTATCAATTCTTCTTTTGAAATAGCTCCGCTAAAATAATTTGTCATTAAATCAGCCAATAATTTAGAAGCACGCATGGCCATGCTCATTCCGTTTCCGCAAAGGGGAGTTATAGATCCTGCGGCATCGCCTGCTAAAAAAAAGTTGTTTTTATAGGTGCCTTTTTTTTGAAAAGTAACATTGCTGATAACCAAAGGAGCGTCAAACAGAAATGCAGATTCAGTAAAATACTTTTTAAGGAAAGGGTTTTTATAAAGAATGGTTGCTTCCATTCTCTTTATATCGTTGTTACAATTCTGTAAATTTTTAGAAGAAGACAGATAGCATAAACAATACGTATCGTTATCAACTTTAGATATGCCGCAATAGCCGTCTTTAAAATTATGCAACTCTATCCTGTTTGGGTTGAGATTTGTTTTGATATGATATTTAACCCCGATATAATTTATGCCTTTCTTTTTTACATTATCATCTTTTACAAAGGCAGGTGTATATTTTCCGTATGTTCCGCAGGCTATGGTTGAATGATAGACACCCAAAGAAGTAGTTATTTGATACCCGTTCTGTGTGTTTTTTACATCAAATACTTTGCAGTTATCCAATATATTTACGTTTTTCTTCTTCGCCAATTCAAATAAATAATTATCTAAAGTATAACGGCTAATTCCAAATCCTCCAAGGGGAAGAGTGGTATTCAACATAAATCCTGATTCAGATGAAATGCCTAATTCGGTAATTTCTGGGAGATTAAGATTGTTTAAAGGCAAACCTAATCGAATTAAAAAATCCCAGCTTTCCATAGAGATATACTCGCCGCAAACTTTATGAAACGGGTATTTATTTTTTTCAAATAAAACTACACTAATGCCTTTATCAGCCAGTTGTATAGCCAAACAAAGCCCTGCAAGGCCACCGCCTATAATAGCGCATTGATATGTTTCAGGATTGGTTTCCATACACAATAACCTCGTGCCTGAAGGCCCATTTATTTTTTACCGAGTAGTTCTTCGCGCCTGATTTTCCTAATATAGCAAGCCATTCTTGTTTTTTAAAGCCTCTTGCAACGGATAGCGGCGCATCATTTTTTACTAAATACGATTTGGAAAATAAGGTAGTCAGTATTTTTATGGCATAATAGGCAACTGCATTTCTTTCCAGGTCGTTTATAATTAACGTGGTTTTATTCTTTTCTGCAAATCGTACTAATTCTATCAACTCACTTTCTGATAAGTGATGGCAAAACAGGCAGGCGTGAATAATATCTACCTGTTTAAGATGATCGAACACATTTCTGTAATCATCGCAGATGTAGGTTATGCTCTTATTTGCCGAATTGGTTGTTGCATATTCAATGCATACCGGCTTAATGTCTACGCCGACCAAATGAATGCTTTGTTTGTTTTTTTGCGCCCACTTGTCAATGTGCTTTAAGGTATCTCCGCCGCCGCAACCGATATCAACCAATGTGTATGTTTTACCTGCTTGTATAACTTTTTTTAGAGCAGAAAAAGTGATGTTATAACCGCCTAATAAAGTATTGATCGTATCGAGCTCTTTTAAATTTTGAAACAGGTCTTCTTTCGGGATATCGTCCGCATCCAATAATTCTTTTACGTAGCTGCGTTGTTTAAGCATAGGCTAATTGCATGGTTTCGATACTTAAACCGGGACCGAAAGCAGCCGAAAAAATAGTTTCTCCTTTTTTGTGAGCTGCTTTTTCAAGCACTTGCTTCAAAACAAATAATACGGTAGGGGACGACATGTTTCCGTAATTCTTCAACACATCATACGATGCTGCAGCTTTTGATCTATCTACCTGTAAGGTTTCAAAAAAGTCATCTACAATTTTTTTACCACCCGGATGTATGGCCCAATGATCAATTGTATCTGGATCAATGGATAAAGAATCAAGCATCAGCTTTATATTTTCTTTGATCAATACAGAAACATAGGATGTCAGGTTCATAATAAATCCGGTTTCCGATAATTGCCAGGCCATATCATTATACCCCTTATGCAGTATCAGTGAATTGAAAGATTTTACTTCTATCAGTTTGTCTTTTGCAATTGCATCAGGGCTTCCTGTAATTAAAACAGCTGCACAGCCGTCGCCAAACAACATGTTGGATAGTAAATAATCATCGGTATATTGTTTTTGAAAATGTAAGGTGCATAACTCGGTACATACAATCAAAACTTTCGCTTCGGCATTGCTTTTGCAAATGGTATCTGCATTTTTCAAAGCTAAGATAGCTGCATTACAGCCCATAAAATTGATACTGCTTCGGTCAATATTAGCGTTCAAATTTAAATTCCTGATCAGTTCAATATCCAGCCCGGGTGCAAACAAGCCTGTACAGGTAACGGTAATCAAATGCGTAATCGACTTCTTAATTTCATCGATGTTTTTTATTTTGTTTACAGCTTCTGCAGAAAGTTTAATGGCTTCCTCCCGGTATATATTCATTCTTTTTGATAAAGAAGGTTCCGGCAAAAGGCTTTTATTCTTTTCATAAAACTCAAATTCATCAGCGGGCAGGCTATAATCTTTCAGCACGGAGTAACGCGTTTCTATATTCGCTTTATCTGAGATGATCTTTATTTTTCGTTTAATGGAAGCATCCTCCGTAGCATTGGAAAAAAAATCGGCAAAAGCCTTTTTTGTGTGACAATGCTTGGGTACTGCAGTTTCTATGGCGGCTATATAACTCACGTTAATGTCTGTTTATAAAATACAAAGTGATAAAACAACTATTCATACAAATAGCGGCAAGGCTGTTCATGCGCATGGTGTTTTTAAAATTTGCCAGGGCTTTATCCTTATATACCTGATAAAACCAATACGCAAAGTAAGCAACTATCGGTAAGAAAAATAGTTGAATGATATAAAAATTCATGTCTCTTTGTATGAAATGAAAGTGCATAAAGTAGCAAAGATTACAGATAAAGAACATGCCCGCCGTAAAGATAAAAGTACCTATGTAGCCCAGTTTGTAGCTTAAGGTAATAACTCCGGCCTCATAATCCTGTTTGTGCTGATATACTTGGGTTAAGGGATAAGCCCCTGCAATTTGAAAAGAGCATCCTGCCAGCAAAAACAAATTAGCCTTATCTAAAATAAGTAAATTGCCTGTAATGCCTAAATAAGCTGTATAATAGGTAAATGCCCCCTGGAAAAACACCACCAGCAAAAATCCTGAAAACGGGTATTTTTTTACACGAATTTGTTTTGAGCTATAAGCCCGTGATGCCAGAATGTATCCTAAAATACACAAAGCAAACAAAGGGTTTATTAAAATGAATGATAATACAACCGATAAAAAATCCATTACCAGGGTTGTATAAAATAATTTCCTGGTAGGCAAAGGTGGCTTTTCCAGTCCTCCAATGGGGCTTTCATCTCTGTCGATATAGCTGTTGTAGCCGTTACTGGCAGGGTACACCAAAAAATGGATAATTAAAAATGAAAAAAGTGCTTTAAAAAGAATAATGTCTTGAGCCTGGCTTAAAGCAAACAAAAATAAAGGCATCAAGAAAAACGAGAAAGGCAGTCTCAGTAATTTAAAGGTGTTTTTATCAATGGGCATATGTACAAATCTACGTAATGCATCTCTAAAAAGTTTGCCACTTATGTATTTATGCTAACAAATAAATTAGCCATATGTAAAGCATAAATATTTTGTTTAATCCTGAAATAATTTCTATCTACATTTGCTTACAAAGTATCTTACCAAATGGCTAAAATTTCTGTTATCGGGAGCGGTTTTTCAGGCTTATCAGCTGCCTGTTTTGCTGCTCGCCAGGGCCATGAGGTTACTGTTTACGAAAAAAACAGCATAATTGGAGGGCGCAGTCGTTTTTACGAAGAAAAAGGCTTTCTGTTTGATATGGGCCCAAGCTGGTATTGGATGCCCGATGTGTTTGAGAAATTTTTTGGAGAATTTGGCCGCTCACCTAAAGATTATTACAACCTGGTACAGCTCGATCCGGGCTTCCAGCTTTTTTTTAGCGAAGGACAGAAACTGCAGGTACCGGAAAAACTAGATAATATCTATAGCGTATTTGAAAGCATTGAAAAAGGGAGTGCCGGAAAGCTGAAAAAGTTTTTAGCCGAAGGTGAGTTGAAATATAAAGTAGGCATGGAACAATTGGTTTATAAGCCCGCTTTGTCATGGATGGAATTTGCCAGTTATGATGTGATTAACGGAGCTTTAAAATCACATATATTCAAATCCATGCAAACGTATGTGCGTAGTTTCTTTAAAGATGAGCGTTTAATTGCCCTGATGGAGTTCCCGGTTTTGTTCCTGGGAGCCATGCCCAAACAAATTCCTGCCTTATATAGCCTGATGAATTATGCCGCGCTTGCTAAAGGCACCTGGTATCCTATGGGGGGCATGTACAAAGTTGTTTCCGGTATTGAAAAGATGGCGATAGAGTTGGGTGTTACTTTTCACACCAATTGCGAGGTAGAAAAAATTAATATCAAAAACGGTATAACAACTTCTATCAAAACTTCTTTAGGAGATTTTAATACAGACGCGGTTATTGCTTCGGCTGATTATCATCATGTGGAACAGAAATTAATAAACGCTGAACATAGAAATTACACCGAGAAATATTGGAAAGAAAGAACATTTGCTCCCTCATGCCTTATCTATTATGTAGGCGTAAATAAAAAGATCAATAACCTGGTGCATCACAATTTATTTTTTGATACCGATTTTGATAAACATGCACGCGAGATCTATGAAAACCCACAATGGCCAAACGATCCGTTGTTTTATGTATGCTGTCCTTCTAAAACAGATGCTGTGGTTGCACCTGCCGGGATGGAAAATTTATTTATTCTTGTGCCCATTGCTCCCGGCTTGAAAGATACACCCGAAATGCGTGAACATTATTTTTCGTCTGTTATAAAAAGGATAGAACATACATGCAGTGATAGCTTTTACGAAAATATTATCTATAAAAGAACATACTGTGTAAATGATTTTGTGTCTGATTATAATGCTTACAAAGGCAATGCCTACGGACTGGCCAACACACTCAGGCAAACAGCTGTATTGAAACCTTCTGTAAGAAACAAAAAAGTGCAGAATCTTTTTTATGCAGGACAGTTAACCGTTCCCGGCCCGGGAGTGCCACCGGCGCTTATTTCTGGAGAGATTGCTGCAACACAGGCAAACAATTATTTAAAAACGCTTAAAAATGCCCGTTAAATACACTTACTTACTGGTAGATTTTTTATGCGTAGTTTTTCCGCTCATCCTTTCCTTTCATCCTAAAGCAAAATTTTATAAAGAGGTAAAGTACCTGGTTATTCCATGCTTGGTTACAGCCGCTTTTTTTATCGCATGGGATATATTGTTTACACATTTACAGGTTTGGAGCTTTAACCCAAAATACATTTCAGGCATTTATTTTTTTAACCTGCCTATAGAAGAGCTGCTATTTTTTATTTGCATACCCTATGCCTGTATGTTTACCTATCATTTAGTAAAGCAATTTTTACATGCAGGTAAATTCAATAAGCAGACTTTGCTTTTTACCTGGGCACTGATCGCATTTTTAATTATAACGGCAGCCTTCAATATTTCTAAACTGTATACATCAGTTACGTTTATGTTATTATCGGTATGCCTTATTTGGCTTGTCTTTAAACACGCTTCGTTTATAGCAAATTTTTATGTCAGCTTTGCCTTTATACTAGTTCCCTTTTTTATTTCCAACGGAATTTTGACGGGCAGTTTTCTGGATGAACCTGTAGTGATCTATAATAATGCACAAAATCTTGGTATACGAATAGGCACCATCCCTTTTGAAGATACTTTTTACGGCATGCTTCTCATACTACTAAACGTAGCCTTATTTGAACAAATAAAAAAGAAGGATACCTTATCTTAAATATCCAGTAAATTAGCCTCGTCCAGAACATCAATAATATTATAATAGGTATTATTCAACATGCCCGGGATTTCAATCCTGCTTTTCCAGCCAATATCCGTAATGCTTTCTTCCAGTTGCGGAACCAGGTTTGTTTCATTACAAAGCATGTTATACCAATGTGTTTTCTTTAAAGCCCAGCCCTTTTTAAATAAATAAATATGGTAGGTGTTTAATAAAAAATCATTCAGAGTAATATCTTTCAGCCCGCATTCCTCCTGGCATTCGCGCACAGCCGCTTTTTCAGGAGTTTCTTTTTTCTCCAGCTTGCCTTTAGGAAGGTCCCATTTATTATGGCGGTAAATGAACAGATATTCATCCTTATCATTTTTAATTAAGCCTCCTGCAGCTTCAATCAGGATGAACTCTTTACCAAATTCCTTAAAATTTTCCGTCAGGTTATCACATTCAATAAACAGGTCCTTTTCGGTTACTTTTGCCGCTTCTGCTATTTTTTTTGCATCAAAGGGCATTTTTAGCTCATTAACATAAGAATCTTTATCTTTCTTATCTATAAAAACAAGTTTAAAGTCGCTTAAATACACTATAATCGTCGATTTGTTCATAATTAATTTTTAAATAATAAAGTGTAATTATACTTTTGCGGCATGATTCAACCCACAGATTCTGCACTCAAAATTGCCGAATATTTATTACAAATCAAAGCTGTAAAACTCCAACCGGCAAAACCCTTTACCTGGGCCAGCGGATGGAAATCTCCTATTTACTGCGATAACCGCCTTACGCTGTCTTATCCGATGATAAGAACGTACATCCGCCAGCAGTTTTGCGAAGCCATTTTAGAAAAATATGGCAAGCCCGATGTTATAGCAGGCGTGGCTACCGGGGGTATTGCCCATGGCGCCCTGGTTGCGCAAGACCTTGGATTGCCTTTTGTTTATATACGCAGCGATGCAAAAAAACACGGACTTACCAATTTAATTGAAGGGCATATTGAAAAAGGACAAAGCGTGGTTGTGATCGAAGACCTGATCAGCTCGGGCGGAAGCAGCCTGAAAGCGGTAGAAGCGCTTCGTGAAGCAGGTTGCCAGGTTAAAGGTTTGGTATCAATTTTTACCTACGATTTTAAAACAGCCGAAGCAACCTTTAAAAAAGCAAAATGCTCTGCCATTTCTTTGTGCAATTACCACGCATTGATAGAACAGGCTGTAAAAGAAAATTACATTGATGAAGCCAGTATTGCTTCTCTTAAAAAGTGGCGCGAAGATCCTGAAAACTGGAGACCAGAATAATGCTTCATTTTAAATATTATACTCAAAAAGAAATTAAAGCGCTAACGCGCAGCCGTTACGGTGAGACTAAAATAGGTGATAAGATCGCCTGTTTAAAAAGCGCAGAAGATATAGATACTTTTCTGCAGCAATCGCCGGCTAAGTTTGTCTTGTTTGGTATACCCGAAGATATTGGCATACGCGCCAACTTTGGCCGTCCCGGTGCCAGCACAGCCTGGAAACCTGCGGTAGAGAATGTGTTAAACCTGCAGGATAATTCTTTTTTTAGTGCGGAAAGCCTTATTGTGCTGGGTGAAGTAGATGTAGACGACCTGATGGAACAGGCTGCAAGCACCTCGCCTAAAAATAAATTTGATATAGAGCGCTTGCGCAAGCTGGTGGAGTTTATCGACTCGCGCGTGGTTGAAATTGTAGAGAAGATCATCTCCGCTAAAAAAATTCCAATCGTTATTGGCGGCGGACATAACAATTCGTATCCTATTATTAAGGCTGTGAATGAAGCGCTTCGCCGTGAAAAAATTGCCTGCACCAAAGGTATTAATGCCATTAACTGCGACGCGCATACCGATTTCAGGGCTTTGGAAGGAAGGCATAGCGGCAACAGCTTTAGCTACGCGTTTGAAGAAGGCGCGCTTAAAAAATATGCTGTATTAGCTTTACACGAGCAATACAATGCCGCTAACATCTTGCAAAAGTTTAAAGACAACCCAGAGCATTTATTATACAAAACCTACGAGGATATTTTTATCCGCGAAAAAGAAAGCTTTATGCAGGCTATTGATACTTGCATAGATTTTTGTAAAGAATGCTATTGCGGTGTGGAGCTTGATTTAGATGCCATTACCAATGTGCCCAGCAGTGCCCGTACCTCTTGCGGCATCTCTCCTTTGCAGGCACGCCAATATATTTACCGCTGTGCGCAAAAACTAAATCCTGCTTACCTGCATATTGCAGAAGGTGCCCCGGTATTATCTCACATTAAAGCTGATTACAAAACAGGTAAGCTTATCTCTTACTTGGTGAGTGATTTTATTAAAGGGTTTACGGAGAAGTAAAGTTTGATTTATACTTATTGAAAGTATTAAAAAACGTTTAAGTTATACCTGTGCTTGATCTTCTCCAGCTTCCCCTTCGTTATGTGCATTTTTAATTGCTTCAATTTTTTCAATAACCTTTGTAATTATGTGTTCTAAAACTAGGGCAAAAGGAATGGCAGCAAAAATCATATGTCTGAAAGCTACGCCTTGTATTACATCGAAAAGTGTTTTACCTATAGCAGTCATTAAAATTATGGAATTAATACCTACTAGAAAGGGTTTAGTAAAAACTGGAATTAATTCTGTATTTACCCAACGATAAATAAGATAAAGGCTGTACAGAGATGTTAACGTAAATGATGTAATGCCTAAGTATGGTGCTCCCCATGTTAATGTATTTAACCATAAGCCTAGCGTTATCATTCCTCCACCAAGTACTACACCTGCTAATGTGCCAAGTAAAATTTGTAATTTACTTTGGCTCCAAAAAGCTTTTAATGCGTCATAATAGGACATAGCTGCACCTTGAATTCTTTCAGCCGCTGCCCCATAATGGCCATGTTGTACATCTTGTAGTAACGGTTCTGCTGCACGAGCAATACCTCTGCCGGCATCTATTAAAGGACCGGCACCATTTGCTTCGGCAATTATGGCGGCCCGGTCTGCCCCATCTCTTAAAGCATTTCCAACAGCATTTCCAGCTTCTCTAGCACGTACTAATACTAAATCAGTTGCTAATATCCATGAATCATAAGTCCCACTTGGGTCTTCAACGCCCTCAGCATTCACCATAATAGGGCTTCCATCTAATTTTGTATATTTTACATAACCTATTGCATACTTAGATGAATGTTTAGTCCATTCGAATTTTTTTTTCGATTCGTCCCAATAATAATAAGCACGTTGTATTACAGGTTGTAATTGGTATAATGAATCATTTTTGTTCGTTATCTTATAATTATTTGAAGCTTTAAGTTGTTTTGTCTCAATTCCTAAAGCTTTCTCACCCATCACATCTGCCTCTGTTTCTAATCCCGCATCATCATTAACGTTTACGCTGCCTTTCATTTGCATGGTAGGCTGTACTCTTCCTTGTTTTTGTTGCACCACATGCCAGGCCTCATGAGCTAAGTGTTTTTCTTGTCCCGATGCAACATGAATATCAGTTCCCTGTGCATAAGCATGTGCGTTTAATTGTGCGGGCTTGTCTGAATTGTAATGAACTTTTACATCATCCATCGAAAAACCGGAAAGGTTTTCGACTCCGGCTTTTAAATTATCCGGTAAACCTGTATTATTTTCTTTTCGTTGTGCTGTTTTGGATGTATGATTATCCGCCATAGCCTGATAAATCTTTAGTTGCTTTACCTGCGGGCTATCATTTGCCATTTCCTGCAACTTTTGCATTTGAACAGCCTCGGGCCTGTTATCTTCTAATTGAAGTGAAGGTTCTTTGTTGCTTTGTTTTTGAGAAACTGCATGAGCAACTGCCTGGCTTTTGTTCTCGTTGGCTTTTTCAGTATGGGTATTCATAGTATTTAGTTAGTATAATAAATCAACTACATTTTTAAGGTTAGTGCGACTAAATTACAGAACGCCTATCATTTAAAAAATACAATTTCTCCAATTAACTTACATGTTCATTAATTGTGAGTTATAATTTACCTGATCGGATTCTAAAGTCTTTATTCCGGCATGTGTATTCCGCTTACAGTATAAGCATCATTTCACATAACTAACCTTCACGTTAAAATCTCCACCACCGCCTTTAACGCGGTGCCATTCAGCAAGAGGAGAAGTCTTGAAAAAAGAAGGCACTTTAATAGAACCGGCAAAGCAAAACTTACTGGCTTCCATTTTTTGCTCCAGGCATTCCAGGCTGATGAAAAAATCTCCGGTGGCGGTAATGCCGTAACTGCTCAGGTCAATTCGTACTTCACCTTTTTTTACTTCGGTTTTAAACAGGATAGGCTTTTTCAAAAACGTATTGCCCGGGTATCCTTTGGCATTTACTTCATACAGCATGATCCTGAATTGCAGCGAATCTGTATACTCATTCTTTATAATATAAAAGCCAAAGCTTTCCAGGTAAACGGCAACGCCCGGCTTATTATTAGCCTGCACCGCAACCTGCTCGCCCAGCCAGTTATTATTTTCTCCGGCAAACGCGGTGCATACATCTGTGCTGTAATTGCCTGTGCCTAACATTTTATAACCTGTGTTCTTAGATTTTACTTCTACAGCAGCAAGGTCATACATCATAGGCTTTAAGTAAAATACTTTACCCGCGCTTTTTTTAAACTCGTTCCCGGCAACAGATAAATTGCCATAACCTATCGAGAAGATACGCACACTGTCAGAATCTGCAAGCCTTTCAACCGGCAATTCAAAATTACCGTTAGCATCGCTTAAGGTGCTTTGCCTGGTGCTTACAATTCCTATGGAAGCAAAAGGAATGACCTCGCCGGTATTTTTATCTTTCACCATACCACGAATAGCGTTTTGCGAAAAGCCAAGTATATCAATCAGCAAAAAGCAAAAAAGAAAGGCTAAGGTTTTCATATGATTCAAAATCAAACGCAGTTTGGCATTAAAGGTAGATGTAATTCTTTTCTAAAGTATAAGCCGCCATTTTTAGCGCTGCATTTTTGCTTTTTTAAGCTCGTTTTTTGTTAAATCACAATTGTTATTGCCGCAATTACATCTGTCTTTGCGTCAATTACAATTGTTTTTGTCCCGATCACAATTGTCTTTTTTCAAATCACATTTGTTTTTATGCCGGTTACATCTGTTTTTACCTCAATTACATTTGTTTTTAACGTAATCACACTTGTTTTTGTGTTAAATACACATGTGTTTTTGTCAATGACAATTGTCTTTTTCTCAATTACATCTGTGATTGAGCCGGTTACATATGTTTTTTAACAAATGACAGGCATCATTTTCTGGGAAACGATAAACAAACTGCGCGTATTAAGCTTAAAAGTCTTTATTTTGTGATCAAATGAACAAAACAAACATCCCTTTCCAGGTAAGCGATTGGAAAAATATTCCTGCTACAGAGCATGCCGGCGAAACGGGCACCGCTTTTTGGAAAACCAAGCAGTTTGCAGGCCTTCGTATCAGGCTGGTGGAATATTCTCCTAATTACAAAGCCGATCATTGGTGCCAAAAAGGACATGTTATTTATTGTATCGAGGGAGAAATGGATACTGAGCTGGCCGACGGAAGCATTCATAAGCTTAAAGCAGGCATGAGCTACGAAGTGTCGGATGATTTAAGCTCACACCGCACAAGCTCTGTAAAGGGTGTTAAACTTTTTATTGTAGACGGAGATTTTTTAAAGCCTTAACGGCTTCTTTTGCCCCAGAAATAGATAGGAAGGCCTGCCAGAACGATAAGTAAGCCATAAACGGAAGATTCGGGCTTGGATGTAAAACCATAGTACAGTATCCACCCGTTGATCAGGAGAAATAAGATGGGAGTAACAGGATAGCCCCAGGTTTTGTAGCTTAATATCGAAGTGGTGTTTCTTTTTCTTAAGATAAAAACGCCAAACACGGTAAGCGTAGTAAATAAGGTAAGTGTAAATCCGATCAATTCAAGCACCCGGTTAAACTGCGCTGTTAGGATCAAAACCACCGCAATAACTGATTGAAAAATAACAGCTACATAAGGCACATTATTCTTGTTTTTGGTGGCAAAAAATTTAAGCGCTTTCACATCACCTCCAATAGCCGAAATAACACGCGGCCCGGCTAAGATCATGGCGCTGATAGACGATACCAGCAGCAACGAAATAACCATGCTCATTACATTGCCCATCTGCGCGCCAAAAATATGCGTGGCACTGATGTGGCCTATTTCTATTTGCCCTTTCAGATCATCTACAGGAGTAGAATACAGGAATAACATATTTAACAGTACATATAAAATGCTTACCAATAGCGTGCCTACCAATAATGACCGTGGTAAATTCTTTTGCGGGTTTTCTATTTCGCCTGTTATATAGGCTGCCGCGTTCCATCCGCTGTAAGAATAAGAAACCCAGAATAAAGAAACTGCAAAAGCGGCATTGGCAAAAATATCAGTAAACGAATGGCTGTCGGGTAAAAAAGAAATAACATGCGCAGGCTTGGCAAAAATAAAACCGCAAATAATAAACAAGCTTACAAAGGCAATTTTAAAATAAGTGGCATAGCGTTGAAAAGTCGCTCCCGATTTAATGTTAGTTGCATGAATGGCGGTAATGATCAGCACTACAATTAAAGCAATTACGGTTGGATCGATATCCGAAAAAACACTGTTTACATACTTGCCCAAAGCCATGGAAGCCAAAGCCACCGGTGCTGCAAAGCCTACCGTTGAAGATACCCAGCCGCTTAAAAAGCCAACCACCGGGTGGTATAATTTAGAAAGGTAATTATACTCGCCGCCTGATTGCGGAAAAGCCGCGCCAACCTCACCATATACCAAAGCTCCGCACAAAGCCATCACACCGCCAATTACCCAAAGCAAAACAATGGCAAAGGCAGATTGAATGCCCAATACCTGGAAACCAATGCTGGTAAACACACCCGTGCCTATCATGTTAGCAACAACAATGGCAACGGCTGTATTAAAACTTATTTTATTCATATAGGTTATTTAATTTTTTTCATATTTAAATGGCCTTAAAAATTTTGACTTTATGGCTTTTTTAAACGGCTTTAATACCTTTTTTGCAAAAAACGAATATTCATCAATGTTTTTAAAATAGTAGCTCATTACTGGGTTATAACGGTTTGTACTTAATTTTACTTTGTAATTTCTATTATAAAAAATAATTTTCTTGGTTTTTTTGTTAAAAATAAAAACTCTCATTCGAACAAAAGTTCTTGGTTGTGGTGTATAAACTACACCTTGCCAATATCGTTCTTTTAAGGAGCTTAAAATATAATATTGCCCGCTAAATTTTGAAAGTATATGATATAAACTATCTGGCATGGTATACTCAGAGAGTATATTATTATCAAATATTTTTTCAATAGCTTTAATTTGTCTCTCAATTATTTTGTAATTATTGTCATTAATAATTGGGACATAATGTTTTTCATAATACCAAAAATTAGAATGAATAAAAGAATACCAATGTAATTTGTATTGTTCTTCAGCCAGCATATCTCTTTTCATCCAAAATTCAGGTATAGAGTCGTCAAGTATTTTAGGTGAGCTCACGGCATCATAATCGTCTATAAAAACTCTTTTCACATCCATCGTTGGAGGAATAATTATTAATGTGTCTAAATATGAAATTAGAGTTTTATGTAGAGAATCTATGTGAAATTTGACATATGTGCTATCCCAATTCAGTTGTTTTTTATCCAATATTAGTTTTGTAACTTTTTCTTTTGAATCAAGTAAGTCATGGTCTGCAGCACAGGAAAAAAAGAAACAGATCGGTAATAATAAAGTTAATAGTGAGGTTATTTTTTTAAAAATTCGCAATCTATAAATCACTCGTTGAATCTATATTTAGTCGAACGACTGCGTTGATTGCTGTGATGCCTGCAGCATTTGTTGGTACTGTTCCGGGTTCAGATCGTTATAATAAAAATTGATCGGGTTGATCTTCTGGTTGTTCTTAATAACTTCATAGTGCAGGTGAGGGGCCGTACTTAAACCGGTGCTGCCAACCAAACCAACTAACTCGCCGCGCTTGATTTTTTGCCCCGGGTGCACGCTGATTTTGCTTAAATGCCCATATAATGTTTGGTAACCAAAACTGTGGTCGATAACCACATGGTTTCCGTAACCTTGCATGGCAGCATCTGCCTGTGCCACCACGCCATCGCCGGTTGCATAAACAGGAGTTCCTTCGGCTGCCGGAAAATCCATGCCCGGATGCATTTCCTGAGTTTTGTAAATAGGGTGTGTTCTCCATCCATAACCGCCCGGTTGGTGAATCAAACTCTTAATATTCATGGGCATAATAGCCGGGATGGAGTTCAGCATTTGCTCCTTATTATGCGCCAGTTTCAATACATCGTCAAACGATTTCGACTGGATGTAGAGCTGTTTTAAGAGTACGTCCAGCTTTTTGGAAGTTTCCTGCATAAGCTCGGTGCTTTCAAAACCCTCCAGGCTTTTATAACGGTCGCTTCCTCCAAAACCCGCTTTGCGTATGCTGCTTGGAATAGGCTCAGCTTCAAAAATAACACGGTAAATATTGTTGTCACGGTCTTGCAGGTCGCTTAATACCGTTTGAGCCATGTTCATTTTCTGGCCTAACAGGTCGTATTCTAATTTCAGTTTTTCAATCTCGCGGTTTAGCTTTTTCTCTTTCGGAGAATCGAGGAATTTATAGGCTAAAATGATGGTGATGGTAGCAAATACAGTGCCCGTAGCCAGGTACGAAAGGAATTTCAGTCCACGTTCTTTCCACGTAGTATGAACCTTTTCATAGGTAAGGCTTTTGGTATTAAACTTGTACTTTATTTTACTCATCTAAATTAAGCAAGGCAAAAATAAGAATAATGGCTAAATTTGCAAGACTTATCGTCAATGACAAATTTACATAATTTACCATGGTTAGTTCAGCATTAATATTAGAAGGAATAAAGAAAGCTGTTCAAAAAATGATTGATCAACAAGTTATGCTTGATGGTGAAATTGTTCTGATTGATAAAGAAGGTAAACCATACCGAGTTAAAGCAAGGGATTTAAAAAAATAAAATATGAAAGAAGCATTTATAATAGATGGAATAAGAACTCCAATTGGCAATTTTGCCGGCACTTTGAGCGAAGTGCGTGCTGATGATTTAGCCGTGGTTGTGTTAAAAGAGCTTTTAAAAAGAAATCCAAAAATAGATCCCTCTGCCATTGAGGATGTAATATTAGGCTGTGCCAACCAGGCGGGAGAAGATAACCGCAATGTGGCCCGCATGGCTTTGTTGATGGCAGGCTTCCCGGTTAATGTATCCGGGCAAACCGTAAACCGTTTATGTGCATCGGGCTTAAATGCCTGTTTAGAAGCTTCGAGGGGGTTAATGTTAGGTGACGGGTTGCTTTATGTGGCAGGCGGTGTGGAACACATGACACGTGGCCCCTGGGTTATCAGCAAAACAAGCTCGGCCTTTGGCAGAGATGCGCAAATGTTTGACAGCAGTTTTGGCTGGAGGTTTATCAATCCAAAATTAAAAGAAATGTATGGCGTTGACAGTATGGGAGATACTGCTGAGAATGTTGCCGAGATGTATAAAATAAACCGCGAAGACCAGGATAAATTTGCTTTACACTCGCAGCAGAAAGCGGCAAAAGCATTAGAATCGGGTCGGCTGGCGGAGGAAATTATTGCTGTTAGCATTCCGCAAAAAAAAGGAGACCCGAAAATATTTAACCACGACGAATTTATAAAACCACATTCAAGTTTAGAAACTTTAGCCAAATTGAAACCGGCCTTTAAAAAAGACGGAACCGTTACTGCCGGAAATGCTTCGGGTTTAAACGATGGAGCAGCTGCTTTGTTATTTGCATCTGCCGAAGGTGTAAAACAATTTGGGTTAAAACCATTGGCACGTGTAGTATCTATGGGAGTAGCCGGTGTAGAGCCACGCATTATGGGCATTGGCCCTATTGAAGCAGCTAAAAAAGCATTGCAGCGTGCCAATCTTACTATGAAAGATATGGATATTATTGAGCTGAACGAGGCTTTTGCCGCGCAAAGCCTGGCTTGTATCCGCACCTGGGGACTGGCAGATAACGACCCTAGAATTAACCCTAACGGAGGCGCTATTGCCATTGGCCATCCTTTGGGAATGAGTGGCGCGCGTATTTTAAATACTGCTGCTTTGGAGCTTCATAAACAAAATAAAAAATATGCATTGGTTACCATGTGCATTGGAGTAGGGCAGGGTTATGCCGTTATTATTGAAAGAGCGTAATTCGTAAATTTGGAATTAAAAATGAATAAATTAAAACAGGCTTTTACATTTTAAATTATGGTCTCTAAATTAAAAATTGATGCCTGTTTCTCGCCTTACCTGTATCCTGTTTATGCCGATACCGAAAGTATTGTAGTCGTTATTGATGTATTCAGGGCCACGTCGGCTATATGTGTGGCTTTTGCCAATGGAGCTGAAAAAATAATACCGGTAGCAAGTGTAGAAGAAGCTATGCAGTATAAGCAGCATGGAATGCTGGCAGGAGCCGAAAGAGATGCCGTTAAACTAGAAGGCTTTGATTTTGGGAATTCTCCCTATGATTATATGGGCGCGCATGTAGCCGGTAAAACCATTGCGCTTACCACCACAAACGGAACGCAGGCTATCGAAGCAGCCCGAAATGCGTATAAAGTGGTAATTGGCTCTTTTTTAAACATAGATGTTTTATGTGATTGGCTGATCAAACAAAACAGGAATGTATTGCTGTTATGTTCGGGCTGGAAAAACAAATTCAATTTAGAAGATTCGCTTTTTGCAGGTGCGGTTACGCAACAGCTTATAGATAAAAGTAAAAATTACACCTTGGGTGACGGATGTTTGGCACTTAAATATTTATACGAGATCGGTAAAGAAAAGCCGACCAAATTTTTAAATTATTCGATGCACAGGCAGCGTTTTGCCAAGCTCAACTTAAAAAAAGATATACGTTATTGCCTGATGCCAAACTCGGCAAAAGTAGTGCCGGTGCTTGAAGGCAAATTTTTGGTTAAAGCTGCCTTATAATTTTAGGCAATTCATTCAAATAATATCACATGTAAGAAACCACCGCCTTTTGTATTTTTTATCACAGGTAAAGCAATTAAATTTGCTTGTAATAGGATGAAAAATGATATTCTCTCAGAAGAAAAAAAAACGGGGTTTCACTTTCAGTACTGGCAAAGATTTCTTATCTCTCTATCAGCTATTTTAAGTAGCCTGGTATTGTTTGGCTGGTTTTTTAATGTGGGCACTTTAAAACGACCTCTTCCAGGCCTTGCTGCGATGAACCCCGTTACTTCTATTTGTTTCATATTATCATCCGCTTCTCTTTTTTTACTTACAGGCAATCATAAAATAAAACTGCGGCAAAATCTGGGCACAGGTATCGCATTTATGATACTTGCTGTTGCATTAATAAAATTGGCTAGTCTTTTTTGGGGACTGGATACGCGTATTGATTATTTGCTTTTTAACGAACAGTTGAAAGCAGATGCTATCATAAATCATACAAATAACCGGATGGCACCCAATACGGCTTTTGCATTTGTATTTACATCCCTGTCATTGATTTTTATCGATGTGCATACAAGAAAAAAGCGCGTGCCATCCCAATACTTTGCTTTGGTTATTGGCGTAGTAGGAATGATATCAGTATTGGGCTACATTTATAAAGTACAATTTTTATCCGGCTTTTTACTATACATCCCCATGGCAATTCATACGGGTATCTGTTTTTTATTGATCGCGCTGGCCATATTGTTTACACATCCCTACTTGGGATTAATGGCAGAACTGACGGGAGATAAAGCAGGTGCGGCCTCAGGGCGTTTGCTCATTCCGGCAGCTATTATCGTCCCAATTGGATTAGGCTTTTTAAGATTATATGGTGCATGGGCAGGCATATTGCCTTTTGAATTTGGAACAGCACTTCTTATATTAAGCATTATGATGATCTTTATCCTGCTTATCTGGTTTACAGTTACCGAACTGAATAAAAAAGATGCGTTGAGAGCGGCGGCAGAAGCACAATTGCAGGCTACAAATAAAGAACTGGAGGCTTTTTCCTATTCTGTTTCGCATGATCTGCGTGCCCCCTTACGTGCAGTGCACGGCTATGCACAAATGATAAACGAAGATTATGAAACGGCATTGGACGACGAAGGACGCCGCATACTGGAAGCTATAAAAAGCAACGCAAAAAAAATGGGAACCCTAATAGACGATTTGCTTGCGTTTTCGCGATTAGGAAGAAAAGAAGTTCAGAAAACAAAAATAGACCTGGATGTGCTGGTTAAGGAGGTCGTGGCAGATATCAATAGTTCAATTACCCATCATGCAAAAATAATTATTGGAAATTTTTATAGTGTGCAGGGAGATTATAGCTTATTGCACCAGGTGATTTTTAACCTGGTTTCTAATGCAGTTAAATATTCTTCTAAAAAAGAAAACCCGGTAATAGAAATTTCCTCAGAAAATAAAGAAGGTAAATATATTTTTTATGTAAAAGATAATGGTGCCGGTTTTGATATGAATTATGCCGGTAAGCTGTTCAGTGTTTTTCAGCGCCTGCACACCCAGAAAGAATTTGATGGTACAGGAGTTGGATTGGCTATTGTACACCGCATTATTGAGAAGCATGGAGGAAAAGTTTGGGCAGAAGGTAAAGTAGGCGAAGGGGCGGCTTTTTATTTTATGCTACCTTAGAATTAAATAAAAACGAATAAAAAATAAACTATGGATGCACGTGAAATTGAAATATTGCTGGTAGAAGATAACTCAAGTGATGCTGAGCTTACCATCAGGGCGTTAAAGAAAAATAACCTTGCAAATAAGGTTGTACATATAGATAACGGAGCTTCTGCTCTTGATTATATTTTTGGGACCGGAGATTATGCTAACCGCGATGTAAACAGCTTGCCAAAAATAATTTTACTTGATTTAAATATGCCAAAAGTAGGCGGTATCGAAGTGCTTAGCAAGATCAAATCTGATGAGCGGACAAAGAATATCCCGGTTATTGTACTTACTTCTTCAAAAGAAGATCCTGATATTCAAAAATGCTACGAACTGGGTGTAAACAGCTATGTAGTGAAACCGGTGGAATTTGAGGCGTTTATTAAAACGGTCAGCACCTTGGGCATCTATTGGATGATGTTGAACCAAAATTCTTAATAAGTTGTCTCTTTTTTGGCTCAGCAAAATTTCTTAATTTCATTTCAAATAAAAGATATGGATGTTGAAAGTATTATGGCTGAGTTAAAAGCCAAAGGCAGCGAAAATATTAAAAAAATATTATTGAAGCATGGCGTAAAAGAGCCGTTTTTTGGCGTGAAAGTAGAATACTTAAAAGTTATTCAAAAAAAGATCAAGAAAGATTACCAGCTTGCAAAAGACTTATATGCCACAGGCAATGCAGATGCCATGTATCTTGCCGGGTTAATTGCAGATGAAGATAAAATGACCAAAAAAGATCTGTCAACTTGGGTAAAAGAAGCACATTCAACTAATATCAGCGAATATACCGTTCCATGGATAACTGCTGAAAGTCGTTTTGGATTTAAGCTGGCAATGGAATGGATCGATGCCAAAAAAGAATATATCGCGGCTGCAGGCTGGTCGACCTTATCCAGCCTGGTAGCTATAAAACCGGATAATGAATTAGATGTTCAGTCATTGAAAACATTGCTAACAAGAGTTGAAAAAGAAATTCACCAGGTGGATGACAGGATACGTTCTAAAATGAACGGGTTTGTAATTGCTGTCGGTTCGTTTGTGCCGGTGTTAACCGATTTTGCTGTTAGCATTTCCAAAAAAATAGGGCAGGTAAAAGTCAACATGAACGGAACTGCGTGTAAAGTACCTGATGCAGCTGAATACATTAAAAAAGTAAAAGATAAAGGCGCATTAGGCAAAAAAAAGAAAATGGCAAGATGCTAAAGGTTTAAGGAGATTCATTAACTCATTTTTCTTAACTCTGAGCCTTAATCCCGTAGCGTATCGCCTCTTGAAGTATATCAATATTAATATCCTTTATTGTTTTAAACTTAATGCAATACCCGCTCATGCTCGCCTTGCCTAATTTTTTTCCAAACGTTTGGGCCAGGTAGGTTTTATCTTTAATGCCAAGTATGTAGACAGAAATTCCGGTGGTGTTTGCACTTAAACCAATTTGATAAAACTCCCTGCTTGTTCCATTTGCATATTTTATGGTATAAAATCCATAGCCTATATTAGGGTTGGAAACCGTTTTGTTTTCACTGTTTTTACCATCCAGGAACCATAATTTACATGCCGGCATTAGCTGAAGAATAATGCGATGCAATTCCTGCATGTCACTACGCTTTGCCGCAGGTTGGCTGCTAATATACTTTTCGATTTGTTCTTTTACATTCATACAAATAAAATTAAGGATTATGGCTTAACCTTTTCAAACCTCGCTTATTTTATTCAACATGAGAAGTTATGATCATTTTGATAAAACAGCTAACACATTTTCCAAATTCTCCATAGACATTTTGAATCCTTGTATGAAGCCCATTTCAATCATCTTCTCCATACGTTCAAGCGATTCATTATAAATGGTAATATTTACTTTGGTGATCCCATTTTGTTCGCTGAAAGTGTAGTCCCAATCAGAACCCGGTAATTGAGGGTTTTCATCTTTGTCTGCAAAAGCATTGAACATTTTAAAATTGGTTTTTGGGCTAATGGATGTGTATTTCTGAATTGCCCAACGTTCGTCTTTTCCATCCGGGCTTACCATAGCGTAAAATCTTCGGCCCCCAACTTTAAAATCCATAAATTTTGTTTTTGACAGCCAGGGTTTAGGAGCTACCCATTGGTCAAGGATTTCTGCTTTGGTAAATGCATCCCATACCAACGCTAGGCCGGCATTAAATTCTCTTGTTATGATTGCCGTTTTCGCTTCTTTGTCAACGGTAAAATCAAATAGCAAATTGTTCGATTTCATCTTTTTTGTTTTTTAAGGGTTAATAATACTTTGTCGAGTTGATTGAACTGAGTTTCGAATATTTTTCTGAACTGTTCTACCCATTGATCAACCTCGTTTATCTTGTTTGCGTTAATGTGATAATAAATTTCTCTTCCTTTTTGTTCCTGCTTCACCAATTCACATTCAGTTAGTATTTTAATGTGATTGGATACCGCTTGCCGGCTCGAATTGAAATGCTCTGCAACCGCGTTTGGCGTCATGGCTTGCGATGCCAATAAAACCAATATTGCCCTGCGTGTTGGATCAGCTATTGCCTGAAAAACATCTCTTCTTGTTTCCATTAAGTTATAATTTCGCAATCATTTGATTGCAAATATATGTGCAATTATTTGATTGCGCAATTTTTTTTAATTTTTTTTTTGAAAATAGGTTGTTTTTGTTAGAAGATCCAATATTACTAAGGATTCAGAGCAAGTGAAAAGCCGATACCCTCGTTAATTATGTTTTGTTTCGTAGTGAAGCGCAATTACTCCGCAAGAAAACGTTTTCGTTTCTATAAGATTCAGTTTAGTTATTCCCGGCACGTCTTTAAACAAGGGCATTCCCTCTCCAAGTAACACAGGATTAACAAATAACCAAAATTCGTCAATCAGGTTTTCATTTAATAAGGAATGAGAAGCACCGGGGCTTCCAAAAATTAAAATATTTTTTCCGTCTTCCTTTTTTATTTTATTTATGTTGTCTGCAAGCTGGCCGCTAATAACTTTGGTATTGTCAAGGCCTTTTTCATTCATCGTTGTTGATAAAACAACTTTTGAAACTTTGTTGTACCAGGCCGAATGTTCTTTGTCGTGCTTGGATGCATTTGGTTCATTGCCCGCATTTGGCCAATAACTCTGCATCATTTCATAGGTTTTTCGTCCATAAAGCGCGGCATCGGCTTTATCGGTCATCGTAGCAACAAAGTCAAATAGCTCTTCGTCTACTTTTATCCAGTTCATTTCTCCTTTAAGGCCTGCCACAAAACCGTCAAGCGAAGTGTGCATAAAGAATATTAATTTTCTCATTTTGTGATTTGTTTAATTATTTTTCAAGAATGTTTTTCAAAGTTGTTAAACTTATAGCCATATCTTTCTCCAGCATTTTCACGATCATTGATATCATGATGTTCAACGGATATTTGATTTTGCTGGAAGTGCTCCAATGTACTTTTGTTTGATTATCCGATAAAGATTCAGTTGTCATCTTTGCATGAGCAATTCCTGCAAAAGGCCTTACGAAACGAATTTCCATTTCAATATTTTTTCCTTCCGCAATTGCTTTAATTTCCTGTTCGCCTTCACCTGCTTCTTTATTTCCATTCCATGCGTAAATAAATCCAACAGTTCCGTCAGTTCCTTTAAATTCTCTTTGCATGTTAGGGTCAGCCATTACCCACTTATTAAAATTATCCTGATTTTTGATTTGCTTTATATAGTCAAAAACTTTTTGTCTTGGTGCATTGATAATAATTTCACTTTGAGTATTATATTCCTTCTTTGTGAAAATGGCAATAATTAAGATCAAGGCGATAATGCTTGCTACTACAGACAAAATTATGATTACGATATTCATTTTGTTAGACTTGTTTGTACAAATATATGTGATAAATTGATTTATAATATTGGTAATATGAAAGTATCCTGAATGCTTCGAGATCCCTTAGAGTAAAAAAGAAAGCCTTGACTGGCAAGGCTTTCATGTGAAATATTGGTTTGTTAATTGGTGTAAAGTTATACTTGTGCAAAACCACCATCCGCTGCAATATCAGCACCTGTGATGTAGCTGCTGTCTTCAGATGATAAAAATAAAATGGTAGATGCCATTTCTTCAGGTTTACCAATACGGCCTATAGGTGTTATACTGGCAAAATATGATTTTGCCCCCTCGGCTTCTTCTTTGGAGTTAAATTGACCATCAAGAATTGGAGTGTTTATAGCTCCCGGACTTATGGCATTAATGCGGATATTACGGGTTTTGAATTCAGCATCAGCAGCCCAACTCCTTACGTAAGACCTAATAGCTGCTTTAGTAGCCGAATAAGTAACGTATTGAGGAAAACCTTTTATAGATACTCCGGAAGCAACCAGTACGATAGCGCTATTATTATTAAAAAGCGGCAATGCTTTTTGTACAGCGAAGAAAGTGCCACGAGCATTAGTGTTAAATGTTTTGTCAAAATGTTCGGGTGTAACCATTGCCGGTGGAACCATCTCTACAAAACCTGCACTAGAAACAAGAATATCAATTGTGCCTTTTTCTTTTTTTACAATAGTATAAAGTTTATCTAAATCATCAAGATTTGAAATATCACCTTGCACGGTTGTTACATTAGATCCAATCTCTTTTTTAGCTTTATCTAATTCTGACTGTCGTCTTCCTGTAATGAAAACATAAGCCCCTTCTGCCACAAATTTTTTTGCGGTTTCTAAACCAATACCGCTACTACCCCCGGTAATAACGGCAACTTTGTTTTTTAATTTTTGCATTGTAATTGTTTTTTTAATTTTTGTCTTAATTGACAATGCAAAAGTGCATCAGTAGAAGACTTTAAAAAATCAACTAGAAGAAGAAAAGAGATGAAACTAGATTAACTTTTATTCAGTTTCGTTTTTTGATTCCGTATTTTTGACAGGAATTGAGTTGTTATACCTAAATATGAAGCTAAGGCGTATTGCGGAACCCGTTGTACCATTTTGGGGTAACTTTTAATGAAAATATCATAACGTTCTTTCGCGGACTTGGTGAGATTTGTAATTATTCTTCTCTGCATGAACGCTGTTGAGCGTTCAGCCATAGACCTAAAAAATGTTTCGAATTTATGATTCAACGCCTTTAATTTTTGTTCATCCTCAAAGCTAATTTGCATAAGAACACAATCCTCAAGGGCTATCACAAACATATTAGCGGGTTGTTGATTTATGTAGCTGTTATAATCTGAGATCCACCAATTTTCTATGGCAAATTGAATCGTGTGATCTTCGCCCGCATCTCCAACAACATAAGCCCTTAGGGCACCTTTAATTACAAAATATCTACACTTTGCAACAAAGTCAGGTTGAACAATAAGTTGTCGTTTTTTTATCTTAATTTCTTTGAACCTGCTTGTAACTTCAATTTTCTCCTTTTCAGTTAAACTGACAAAATTCTCTACATAAGAAATTATTTTTTCCTGGCTTGTCATTAAAAAAACTCTATTCAAATTTACTAAATTATTGCTGTTAACGTTTGAAATTGAAAATTGCTTACACATAAAAAGCAATAAGCTGAACTGTTTGGTAAAGATAAAACAGTAAATAAAAAGTTTATCGTATTTACGAATATTCTATAATTTTAATTTTATTCCTCCATTTACAACAAAACCATCAACAGGCGCATAAATCTGTTTGAACTGCGGATTAGTTTCGGTTCCTGTATAAATGCTGCCAAAACGAGTTTGCCTTGTATCCATAAAATTCTCAAAGTTTATATAAATAGAAAATCGCTTCCACATCTTTTCAGCCATAAAACCACATAACCAATAATCTCGCCCAGTTGTTCCATCTGATAATAACTGAGGGCTAAAATAGTAGGCTTCTATTCCGAACTTCCATTTGTTCTCAATTTCATACATTAATATATTATTAATACGATGCTTTGGAGTTAAAGGGTTTACCTGATAAACACCATTATAATGAAGTTTAGTATCGGTATAAGTATAACCTAGGAATAATTTAAAGTGTTTATAACCAATTTTAATATTTGTTTCTCCACCTCTTGTATCAATATGGCCATTGGCATTGGCAAAATAATAACTGCCTGTTACGCTTGTATCTATTACTAAGGGTTTATTCAGTTTGGTATAAAAGAAAAGCTGATTGATATTAAAAGTTACTTTACCATCAAAAAGACTTGTTCGGTAATTAATATCAAAATTTATACCTTCTGAGGTTTCTGCTTTTATAGTATTTCTATTAATCTCTTTGATGTTTTGAAACTGCATGGCTTCAGCTTGTTCGGTAAATATAGTTGGAGATTTATAACCCAATCCACCACCTAAACGCGAGGTTAACTTATCCGTTATTTTAAATAAAAGGGATAAACGAGGTAAAGGAAAGAAACCGTAATTAGGTGCATAATCACCTCTTATGCCGGCTTCAATCTGCAACCACTTTGTAATAGTCCTTATATTTTGAGCAAAAAACCCAATGGTATTTAACACATAGCTTCTATTAAATTTGGAACTGTCCTTATGTTCTGTAAAATTATCTGTGTAAACATTTACCCCTGCTATCCATTCTGATTTTTCCTTATGATTAGAGTAAGATAATTCAGAGAACGAGCCTAATTGATTTCCTTTAAAAAAATAAGTTGGTATTTGAATAGAACGGTCAAAATAACTGAAGCTATTTTTAAATGAGATGTGCGAACAAACTCCAAACTTATGGTCAAACGCCAGTTGCGTAGCGTATCTATTAGTAAGGTTTTTTTCAAAGTAACTATGTGTACTATCTCCCTTGCCTTTTATATATTGAATATCTCCACCAATCCTGTTTTCAATACTTGAGTTTACCCCCATGTTTAAAGTTGTTTTATCATTTATATAAAAGAACAATTTTGGGTTTAAAGTATAGCGTTCAAACTTTGGGATGGCTGTTAAGCCTATCCCGGCAGGATCATAAGGTGCGTTTGAGTTTCTTGAAGCAAAAATAGTAACGCCAACTTTCTTAAACTTTTGGCTATAAAAAGCATTCAAGTCCAAACCTCCTGCGCTTGTGGCATTGATATTAAAATTCAATACTCTTTTTTCTTCAGGTGTTTTAGACACTAAATTAACAAGTCCCGCAATAGCTCCACCACCGTATAACGTAGATGCAGAACCTTTAATTATTTCAACTTGTTTTAAATCTAATGGAGCGACTTGCATAATACTCAAGCCACCTGAAAAACCTGAGAACATCGGAAAACCATCCCTGATTATTTGCGTGTATCTGCCGTCAAGTCCCTGTATCTTAATGTTAGAACTGGCAGATGTAGCAGATGTTTGTTGCGTTTGAATTCCAGTACTTTCACTTAATACCATACGAATATCGCCAGGCTTCATATTGGCTTTTTCTTCTAATTCTTCTCCACTTATAAACTCCACACGAGTCGGTATATTTTGAATTGTTCGTGTACTTCGGGTTGTACTGATTACAACTTCTTCCATTTCTTCATCGGCCGAACCAAGCAAAATTTCAATCGGATCATTATTTACCAATGGAAACTCAATAGTGTCTGTCCGTTCTTCATAACCAATATACCGATATACAATAACTTGTTTGCCGTCGGGTATATTTTTTAATTCTACATAACCATTTAGATCAGTCGCTGCCCCATTAGTGGTTCCTTGTAAAGACGCTGTTGCACTAAACAAGGGCTCTTTTGTTTCTTTGTCCTTTAAATACGCCTTCAGCGAATTTTGGGCATTTATATTAAATGTCCATAATGCCAGTAAAGGCACTATAAAATACTTCATACGTTCAATGATTAAGTTAAATGTTCAGGGATAGATACGCGTGTAACCGAATATCTTAAAGAAGCATTAACCTATTTTGGGCGGCTGCCAAATATTTGCAGTGAACTTAGTTGAGAATTTGGAACTATAAGGAATGATCTTTTTTTCAATAGGATTTGCAAATGATATAGTTACTAAGGGGTTTCTTTCAAGGTGGAAGCCTGAACATCCGCAGCAAGAACAAGTGCAAAAAGGCGAACACATCTCATCTTGGCATGCATGGCTGTTATTTGAAATGCTATATTGTGTAGATGCTATATTTCTATTTTCTTTCTCTTCATCACAGGTTACTGAGGAAAGAACTAAAATATAAATACTGAATATGATGTATAGAAATTTCACAAATGCAAATATAAAATGTTTAAGCAGGAATTGCCCGGTTAAAACTAAAAAAGGTGTAGAAAATGCATTGAGTTACATCTTTCTACACCTCTGTACCCCGAGCCGGAGTCGAACCGGCACGATTTCTCACTGGTGTTTGAGACCAGCGCGTCTACCAATTCCGCCATCGAGGCATTTTAATAGCGGTTGCGAAAATACTTTTTATTTTTTATTCTATCTAAAAAAGAATAAAATTATTTTTTGTACTTTGACCCTGTTAAATTATAAAAATATGATTAAAGCCTTACTTGTTGAAGACGAAGAACAAAGCCGCCAGTTGCTTAAAACCCTGTTAAGTAAAAACTGCCCTAATATAGAAGTAGTTGCCACGGCTGCCAATGTTAAAGAAGCTTCGGAAGCTGTGCAAAAATACCAACCCGACCTGGTTTTTTTAGACATTACAATGCCTGACGGTACCGGTTTCGACCTATTGGAAAAAATATCTCCCATAAAGTTTGATATCATTTTTACCACAGCTACAGATAAATACGCTATTAAAGCTATTAAATATTCTGCTCTGGATTACCTCCTGAAACCTATTGATGTAGAAGAACTTAAGCATTCGGTAGATAAGCTTATTCAAAAAAAGCAGCAATTAAATACGGTAGAAAACTTATCACACCTGCTGCAAAATTTAAAGCAGAACACAGATAACTACCAAAAGATAACTCTGCCAACGGGTTCGGCCTATGAAATTGTATATATAAAAGACATTATTCGTTGCGAGGCAGAAGGAAGTTATACCATGTTCTTTCTGACTAATGGAAAAAAATTATTGGTTACGGCCGGCTTAAAGCACTATGAAGACCTGTTGCCCCAAAAAGAATTTATGCGCATACACCACCATCACCTTATAAACATTAATCACGTGTCGCGGGTCTTGAAAAACGACGGAGGTTTTGTAGTAATGAGCGATGATATGCAGATTGAAATATCGCGTCGTAAAAAGGATGAGTTTTTAGAAGCGCTTAAAAAGATATAAAGCGCAACAAAACAACGTTTTACCGATTAAGCCCAACGAAAATTTAACATAATTTGTGTATTGAGATTAAATTATGTAGTTTTCAGTCAGTAAATCTTTATGCGTAAATTAATATATATCTTTTTATTTATTTTTTTAACGCTTTCAACTTTCTCCCAGGAAAAAGGCTACTTAGAATTTGCCGGCCGCTGTGTAAAGCAGCATCAGCCTATCAAAGGGGCTACAATCGCCATCTATAAGGGAAGTACAAAGGTTACCGACCTCACTACCGGAAAAAACGGTAAGTTTCAGTTTTTTTTAGATTTTGGGATAGATTATAAAGTCACCTTCTCCTATCCCGGGTGTGCCGATATGTACCTGGTTATTTACGCATCCAAATGTACAGCCGATAAAACCATTTATCCTATTTATGAAATGGACGTTAACTTTTTTGAATACAATAATCCTACCATCAATTATGGAAATTTTAAAAACCCAATTACCAAAATAAATTACGACGGTAAAAAAACATTTAAAGACGACGAACCTTATGTAAAAGATTTTATTGAGAAATTATTTATAGATCCGGAGGTATTGAATAAACAAAATGTACAGCTTGCCATTGAAAAAGAGAAAAAAGAAATGGAAGCAAAGCTTCGTGAGGCAGAAGAAAAAGAGCGCCAGCAGCAATTAGCAGATGCTCAAAGAAAAGCTCAGGCAGAAGCCGACAGGATAAAAAAACAAGCTAATGAAAAAGCAAATAAACAAAGCGGAGAGCCTAAAAATACGATTGCTAAACAAGAAAATGAATCGAAGCAATCAATGGCGTCAGAAGAGGTGCAATTAACCATTGAAAAAGAAAAGCGCAACATCAAAGAAAAACAAAACAAGGCTATACGGGCTACCTATGAAAGCGATCTGCTTAAAATTGTAGCCACAAACGAACGTACTGAAAAAGAAGCCCAGTTTAAAAAAGATAAAAATAAAGCGCAAACCAGCGAAGTTATAGAAACTTTAAAGAAAGAAGCTGAAGTAAAGGCAAAAAGCGAGCAGGTTGTATTTGATTCTAAAACACGTAACCGGCAGGTGGTTTTAAACCGCGGCATTAAAAATAAAGAAATGCTTACGCTGATCAGGCAAAGTGCCTATAACGAAAGAGGCAACAAATTTACAGCTATTAAAAAATTCCCTGAAGTGGCTTCCTATAAGCCTGTAGGATTAATTGGCATTACTTCTGATGTAGATAAATCAACTTTTAAAACAACTTACACATACAATATCTCAAACGGAACTTCAAAAACAACGTATAAACGCGAAAGCTTTAATTGGGGCGTAAACTATTATTATAAGAACGATAAGGAAATTTCTGAACAGGATTATTTAAAAGAATTATCACAGTATAATATACACTAAGATGGGTAAAAAAATATTAGCACTAATAGCCTTTTTACTAAGCATATTAGTAAATGCGCAAACCACCAGTTTTATAAACTATGGCATGGATCAGGGCCTGGTGCAAAACCAGGTTCAGAGCATAGCCCAGGATAATGAAGGGAACTTGTTTGCAGGAACCATTGCCGGCTTATCTAAATACAATGGCACTCAATGGACATCTTATACAAAAAATACAAACCTGGCAGAAGACTGGATCACCTGTTCCTATAAAGATAAAGACGGAAATATATGGTTTGGGCACTGGGCAGGTGGAGTTACACGTTATAATGCAGCTACTTTGCAGTTAGAAAATCTTAACTTGGAAGATTATACCAAATTAAAAACCATTCGTACCATAACACAAGATTTTACCGGAAAATTCTGGATTGCGACTGAAGGGGCAGGCGTTTTTATTTTTGACGCTGAAAACAAAAAAATGTTTGCGCTCTCTAAAAAAGACGGCTTGTCAAGTAATACAGTTTATGATATTTGTGCGGATGCCAATAAAAATATGTGGATGGCTACCGATTCGGGTATTACCGTTTTTAACCTGAATAGCACTATTTCAAATCCCGCTTCTTATACACGCATAACAAATACAAATGGGTTATTCAGTAAAAATATCACCGCCATAAAAGTTACTTCAACTAATGTGCTGGTCATTGGTTCTGCAGACGAAGGTGTTGCGATGGTAGCACTTCCTGCCAATGTAATAGACTGGAAAACCTACATTCCCAAAAATCAAACTCTCTTTAACGAAACATCGGGGTTAAAATCAACTTTTATAAAAACAATCTATGAAGACAATCACAAAAACATCTGGATAGGAACCATTGGTGGTGGGGCATCTTTATTTATCAACGATAAAAAAACAATTAATACCCAGACTTTACGCAATAGCTTTTTTAAAACATACAGCACCCGCCAGGGCTTAAACTATTTTAATGTTAACGCCATTTTTCAGGACAGGGAAGATAACATCTGGATAGGAACTGACCTTGGCTTAAATCAATACCGTGGCGATTTTATGCAAACATTTGATGAAGCAGATAATTTACCAAATAATATTGTGTGGAGTGTATTTGCTGATCGTGAGAATAATATTTGGATGGGCACCAATAACGGACTGGCAAGAATGTCGTTTACCTATGAACGAGACGGAAAAGTAGAAAATCATCAATTAACTCAATTCACTGAAAAACAAGGACTGGCTTCAAACGTGATCCTTTCTTCATTCCAGGACAGCAAAGGCAATATGTGGTTTGGTACTGCTTTTAATGGGGTGTGTATGCTGGCAAAAGGATCATCCAAATTTAAAACCTATGGTGTGAAAGATGGTTTAGCTAACGAAATGGTTTATACAGTTGCCGAAGATAAAACCGGCAACTTATGGTTTGGAACCAAAGCAGGAGCAACACGTTTTAATCCGAATACAAACGAATTCAGAAATTTTACAGAAGCCGACGGGCTGGGAGGAAGCCACATCTACCGTATTTTTAAAGATAGTAAAGGCCTTTTATGGTTGGGTGCTTTGGGTGGAAATTTATGTGTGTATGATGGTTCTACATTTAAAAAATTTAGCGAAGAAGACGGATTAAAACAAAAATTCATTCTTTGTATTAATGAAGATAAAACGCACAATTTGTGGTTTGGCTGTTATGGCGGCGGTTTGTTTAAATATGATGGTAAAACATTTACCAATTATAACAAAGAGCAAGAATTAAAAACAGAGTCACCTTATTCGATTACAATTGATAATAACAACAACATTTGGATTGGCGATAACCGAGGCATAGACAAGTTTGATGTAAAACAAAATAAATTTTATCATTACGGCAAAGGAGAAGGCTTTTTAGGTGTGGAGTGTAATCCTAACGCAGCCTGCACTGATAGCAAAGGCAATCTTTGGTTTGGTACTATAATGGGGGCTGTTCGTTTTAACCCGAATGAAGAAACACCCAATGCGTTGCCGCCTCTTACAAAAATATCCGGGATAAAAATTCAACTGGAAGATGCGCCTTTTCCGTCAGACAATATTTTTACCTATAAGCAGAACAACATTACATTTAAATTTATTGGCGTCAGCTTAACTTCTCCTGAAAAAATAAGATATGAATATACATTGGCAGGCTTTGATCATGGCTGGATTCCGGCTAAATCATTGCAGGAAGCTGTGTATACAAACTTACCTGCCGGCGACTATACTTTTAAAGTGCGAACCTATAATAATAATAATGTTTGCAGTGCAGAAAGTTTATACACGTTTAAAGTGAAACCTCCTTTCTGGCAAACAGCCTTGTTTTATTTACTCATTATAGGTGTACTTATCTTTGGCGTATTTACCTTTGATAAAGTGAGAACACGCAACCTGAAAATTGCCAATGCTCTTTTAGAAGATAAGGTGAAAGAGCGTACCGATCAGCTTGCTGTTAAAAATGCAGAGCTTGCTGAAAAAAATAAAAACATTACAGATTCTATCCGCTATGCCAAGTATATACAAGATGCGATGCTTCCTAAGCAGGAAATGTTGCAAAAACTTTTACGTAATTATTTCATTTTATATAAACCCAAAGATATTGTAAGCGGTGATTTTTATTGGTTGAAACAACACAATAACTATGTATACCTGGCAGCAGTAGATTGCACAGGACATGGTGTGCCGGGGGCGTTTTTAAGTATAGAAGCAAGTAACTTGTTAAACACTGCTTTTAATGCAGATGATGACAAAACGCCTGCTGCTATTTTAAACAGGTTGGATAAGCTGGTAGAACAATCCTTGCACGCTAAAGTAGATGGCATTGAGATCAGGGATGGCATGGACCTTTCGATATGCAAAATAAATTTTGATACCTATACGGTAGAATATGCCGGGGCCTTCAATTCATTATACCTCGTAAGAGATAATAAGCTGATTGAATACGATGCAGATAACATCTATATTGGAAACAATGATGAAGGTAAAATATATACAAACCATACGTTTAAGATAGAAAAAGAAGATGTTATTTATTTGTTCAGCGATGGTTTTGCAGATCAGTTTGGTGGGGATAAAGGCAAAAAGTATAAATACCGCCAAATGCAGCAGCTATTGGTTAAGAACAATAATAAACCAATGGATGCTCAAAAACAATTGCTCGAACAGGAGTTTGAGCACTGGCGTGGTAATTTAGAACAGGTGGATGATGTATTGGTTATAGGCTTAAGAATTTCTTAAGCAAACAGATAACGTAAAAGTAGAACGAAGTTTTATTTGATAATCAACTTGTAATTGTAAATCTTATCGTTAGATGATGCGGTTACGATATATGTTCCTGGCATTAAGGAATGTGTTTCATCTACAATAAAAACCTGGCTATTTTCTTCAGACATTAACACTTTCGAGAAAAACTCCCTGCCTTGTATATCTCTTAAAACAACTAATACTTCTTGATTTTTATAACCGTTTAATTCTACTGAAAAATTACTTGCATGATCTGCAGGGTTTGGATAAACAGTGATGTTCTTTTGATTTTCAAAATTAACCGGCACAATTTTAAAATACGTGTAATTTCCATTAAAATCAGTTTGCTTTAAACGGTAATAAGATGTGCCAGCGTAAGGCTGGTAATCTGTTTCCGCATATCCCTTATAGCTCATGCTGGTACCTGCGCCCGGCACATCAATCACTTTAGCGAAATTTATACCATCTTTACTTTTCTCAACTGTAAAGAAAGCGTTATTAGTTTCAGTAGCTGTTTCCCAGTTTAGGTTTACTTTACTGCCATTTGGTACAGCTGTAAAATCAAGCAATTCTATAGGTAAGGGGCTTGCTGAGTAATCTACAGTACCTATCGTATAATAACCGGTATTGCCAATATTGGCTGCGGGTACTGTAAATACAACACGGTCGCCCGAAATTACTACTGTAGTGGTGGGCACAATGGTAAAAGAGGCTGCTGTAGAGCTTCTCCCTAATAAACGATAATTAGATGCAATTGAAGGAACACCACTTACTCTATAATCGCTGAAATCAAAAAATAGTTTGATATCTCCGTTGTTGGTATTTACATCTGTTTTATTGATGTACCAGTCATTCATCCAGCGTTCATTAACACCCGACGGTAAATTCGCTAAAGAAATAGTAGCGGTTGGGCAACTCATGCCTGCTGTCATATAATCGCCATTATCTTTTAAATAATCGGTTGCTGTTGTACCTACTATAAAACCTAAACCGGCAGATTGCTGCGAATTGGCAACACTGTCTGTAGCACTTGTCCTGCCCACACCTGTAACAAATAAATTATAACTACCTGCTGCAGTATATTTACTGTTGCTTGAAGTTACATTATAATACGTTGCCTGGTTAGTTTCCAAAAGAGTTCGCCTGGTTGTATTAAGCGCAGTTTTCCAGATATTGATCTCCGATAAGTTGCCGATCATATAACTTCCATAAGACGCACAACCTCCTACAGAGATAGTAGCTGTGCTTGTAACGGATGTTCCCAGTGAAGAAGAAGTAATCGAGTTGGTTCCATTTTTCCAAACATCTCCCTGCCACGCATTGCGTATAAATGTGCCGATGGAAAGGCCGGTCCATGTTAAACTCCCAGATAAACGGCCGGTACTTCCTATGTCGCCTACATCAAAATAAGTATTGTTATCATTCCATGGAGTATGTATGTTATAACGATTGCTTCCCGCATCTCCGTTAGAGAAAATAGTGCCGGTAACACTGTTATTGCTTTGAAAAACAAAATTGGCAGTGGTGACATTACCTGAAGTAGTTGCCAGAACACCTGTAAGGTTTGTCTGCAATAGTTGAGGCGATCCGGTAAAAGAAATAGCAGGAAGGCTGTTTTGCAGATTGATTACACCTGCATTTACAATTATAGGCTGATTAGCTGTTGTAGCTTGTGTGGCATCATACCCGTTTCCGCTTTGATCATACCATTTTGTAATATATCCGCTTGCCGGAGATGCAGGCAGGGCGCCTAAAGTAGGTCCATTTATGGCATAGTATTGCCCTTGGCTCCATTCCAAATACTGCCTATCTGTGTTTGATAAAGCAGACTGAAAAACAATAAGCTCCGGGATATACCCGTCAAGAGCAGCAGGATACGTATTGAAGTTTCCAATGGTGAAACCGTTTAGCCAGGACGAACGATAGGTATTCGTAACACAGCTTCTGCAACTTAGTGCAGATGCCGTTCCGTTTACATAAAAACTTGTGTTGGAAATGACATTAGCCGTAGAAGTAAATGTATTTAAGGCGACTACTGAAATAGTTGTAAGGTTAGTCGATGTGGCTACTGTGCCATCTAATGAATTGTTGTTGGTATAAAATCCCCATTTATTACCGGCTGTTGAATACGTATTTGCTTCAATCACAAAATCGGCATAGCTGCCTCCCGTAGAACCTAGGTCAAAGAGTGCATTTCGCGTAGCAGCATTATTAATTTTAGCAACTACTGATACACTCATGTTGTTGGTCATCATCGCTGCATTGTAACTTAATACAGTAGCACTTGATGCTATAAAAGCTACAGCAGGCATTCCGTTTTGCCGGTCTACAACTCCTGCATTTACTATTCTTGGTTGGTTAGCATTCGTGCCTTGTGCGGCATCATAATGGTTTGCACTTTGATCATACCATTTGGTAACAAAACCATTCGCTGCACCTACAAAGGTTTTTAAAGCAACGGTATCAAAATCTCCTGCCGTTGTAAAGCCTATATCAAGTGTGGTATTATCGCTACTTCTGCGAACATTGACAGCTTTTCCCAAATACGTGCAGCTTAACCTGCGCAGGCTAAATGCAGCGGCTGCCGTAGAGCTAATAGCACTTAAAGGATTGGAAGCGACCACAAAATCCTGTAGAACAGTTGTATTTAATGAGCCACAGGAAAAGCCAATATCTTTTGTAGCATTATCGCAAGCCCTGCGCACCTGTATGGCATTGCCTGTATAGGTTGGGTTTTGTAAACGCAAGCCATAGCTTGCAACTGATCCGTAATTTACCTGTGCTTTAGTGGTACCGGGGTTAAATAGTACACAAATAAAAAACACTAAATAAATTTTTAGAGTAGGTGGGTCTATCATCTAAATTTATTTAATAATGTACTAATTTATAAAATTACTTACACATGTAATGTAGTAGGATAATAAATTAACAATACGATGTAAGAAATCAACAGATAGTGTAAATAAACCTGAACTATAAATTAGATAATCCGGAAATTTTATGTGTAATAATTGTTTTTTCTGCGGTCGTTTTAGCCAGTGTGAATGCCATTTGTAAATGCTGTATAGCTTTTATAGTATCTACATCTGTATAGAGATTGCCTAATAAAGAATGATATAAATGATTCTCCTTAAGCTGTAATTTTTCTGCTTCAATAATAGCTTCCTTTTTTCCATTGGCTTTAGATAAAGCGTATGTTCTGTTAAGTGCCGCTACGGGCGAATATTCTATTTGCAATAGCCTATTGTATAATTGCAGGATGCTTTCCCACTTTTCGCCGGTATCATTCTTTTGTGTATGCCAGTAAGCAATCCCGGCTTCTAAATGGTATTTTGAAAGTTTAGTGCCTGTTGAAGACCTGTTTAAATAATAGGTTCCTTTCTTAATGAGCTCTGCGTTCCAAAGATTCTCATCCTGGTCTTCGTATAGGATGATCTCACCGTTTTGATCGATGCGTGCCTCAAACCTCGATGAATGAAAACACATTAAAGATAGTAAGGCATTCGCAGCAGGTATATTGGTATGTTCGTTTTCTGTCAGCATCACCGTTAAACGCATAGCCTCTATACAAAGGTCTTTACGTAAGGTTGTATTTTGCGAAGTAGAATAATATCCTTCGCTGAATAATAAATATAAGGTAGTTAAAACGGTTTCTAAGCGCTTGTTTATTTCTGACTGGCCCGGAAGCTCTATTTTTACTTTTTCAATTCGTAGTTTTTCTTTTGCTCTTGCCAAGCGTTTATAAATGGTTTCCTTGTTTGTTAAAAACGCATCTGCAATTTCTTCTGCACCAAACCCACAAAGAATATTCAACGACAGGCCTATCTGAGCTTCCACATTAATACAGGGATGGCAAATGGCAAACATCATTTGCAACTGGCTGTCATGTATGTTTTGGTGAGATAAATCGATTTCTATTTCCTGCGAAGTTATTTCCGTTTGCTTTAATGCTGCGATAATTTTCTTTTCAAAAATGTTGTTGTGCTTTAAAGCATCTTTTGCCTTGTTTTTAGAAACAGTGTAGAGCCAGGCAGTAGGGTTTTGAGGTAAGCCTTTTTGTCCCCATGTTTCAGCGGCTAAAAGAAACGTATCGCTTACAATATCTTCCGCAATTTCAATGTGTTCGATACCAAATAACTTACAGAGCACAGAAATTATTTTCCTGTATTCGGTTCTGAATAAATACGGTATCAATTCATTTTCATTCATTAAAAAAAGCCTCCCGGTTTTTTGCCGGAAGGCTGTAAAGATACATGGTTTAATCCATTGGAATTATAGCACGCACTTCAACGCTGCCACCAACCTGCAAGATGGGACAACCTTTAGAAATTTCGGTTGCTTCTTCCAAAGAGCCGGCTTTAATAATGGTATAACCACCAACAGCTTCTTTAATTTCTATATAAGGGCCGTTAGTAATGATATTATTGGGCTTTACTACATTCCCGCTGCCTTCTAACCTGTTGCCTTGGTTTACCAATTTGTTTTGCGCAGCAATGCTTCCCATCCAATCTTGCCATGGTTTCATCATAGCCTGCAATTGTTCCGGTGATAATCGTGCATCCTGGGTAGAAGCATCTCTTCTGAATATCAATAAAAAGTCTTTCATGTTCGTTAAATTATTTGTTAGAATGTAAAGCTACTGTGTTTCCTTCCGAGTCTGTGAAAAAAGCCATGTGGCCTATTTCATCGCTTATTTTTGTTTTCGGCATCACCACTTTGCCACCTGCTTTTTCAACTTTAGAAAGTGCCTGTGATAGGTCGGGGTTTCCGTTAAGGTAAATTTTAGACCCATCTGCACTTGGTTTGTGCATAGGTCCTTGTACCAGTCCTCCCGAAACTTTCCCGTTCATGTCTTCCGCGGGAAAAAAGGCCATTTTCATACCCATCATTTCCTGCACAGGCATTTCAATTCCGAAAATGGTTTCGTAGAATTTTTTTGCGCGGTTCATATCTGTTACAGATATCTCGAACCAGTTCAGTGAATTTTCTTTGTTTGTCATTTTTTTTGTTTTTTTAATGGTTTATAATTGAATTATACATTAATGACGACTGAATATTTAAAATTGGACAAAAATTTTGAAAAAAATGCAGAAAAAATTTATTTGTTGGTTTAATCACGCTTTTTTACATTTATTTTTATGACATATAAAAGTAACTTAACGTAATTTATACATATAATTAAATTTAAGCTTATAACGTGATCTATAAACGAATACTGATTTTTGTTTTTATACTGTTGTCAAAATCTATTTTTGCACAAGTTGAACCTGAATTTTTAAGCGATACAGCTCAAAAAAATATTCTTAAAAAGGTTGAAAAGATCAAAGACTTTGATGGAAAATTAAGAGCAATAGAAAACCTTATAAGCTCTAATAAAATAACCAACCAAAACTGCCTGGCAGATTTGTATAACGACAGGGCCAATGTTTATTTGGATATATATGGCAGCGATTCCCTGAGCAATTATGATTATATAAGCGGAGACAAGAGTGGCAGTACCATAATAAGACACGTACTGATGGATTATCAAACAGCCATAAAAACATATCCCTTTCACGAGCCCGTGTATCGTGCTGACAGACTGGAATTTTTAAACTACCTGAACTCAGATCATCCTTTGGTTTCGTCCGACCTGGCATATCTTAAACAGCATGGGTTTAAGAAAGAGTTTGAAGGGTTTACTCCCGGTGCTAATTACATGTATGGTAAAAGCAGTTGGATAGGTATTGAGCTTTCACCCATAGGATATGTTTCTCCTTCTTTTACGCTTAAAAATCAGGACCCTGCTGATGGCAAAATAAAAAAAGTAAACAAAAGAGAATTGCCGGTGGCTCTTGCTTTTGCAACCATTGGCTATAATCAATTGCTTAAAAACTCGGCACACGAGTTTACTATTTCAGGTTTTCGCTTAACGGCCCCTATTTATTTAGAGATTACCAAATTTGGTTTTGAAAGTGGTCTAAACTCCCCAAAACTTTTATGGTTTTATCGCCCCGAAATTGGCATTGGCAATTCTTTTATTTCGGTAGGTTATGCATATAATGTATTGTTTGCTAAAAGCCAGCGCAGCAATTGGGAAAAAAGCCTTTTTGTAATAAAGATATGTTATCCTATTTTAAGATACGGGTGGTCTGATTAACCATCCGTCTATTATTTGCAAAACGTTTTTAGTGGTAATTTACATTCTTTCGCGAGCGATTGCGCCAGTTGCTCTCCTTCTTTTGTAAAAGGCCATACAAAAAGCGTTTCTATCGGGTTGTCTTTTCTGATGGCCTGTATAGCATTTAAACAAAGTTTTTTGCTGTTACCCTTTCCCCGATATTCAGGTAAAGTTGTTACAGAGCATAAATAAATGCAGGTGTATTTTTCTCCCGGTTCTGTTTTGGCAACAATATCTTTTTCTGAAATTTTCCCTGAAAGAAAATTATCCATCACTATTTGCGTGGTTGGAATGATCAATACCCAGATAAGCGGCCCGTTTTCATCTGCGTGTTCCGATAAACATGCCGGATGAATTTTCTCCAGCTTTTTTAATACCTGTTCATTTACCTGCAATTGATCTGGATCACTGCGTGTGTCAAAAACTTCATCAATCAAAGTCAACATCCGGTTAAAGTTAGGCAGTGGTTTAGGCATATGTAAAATTAATGATTTGTTACTATAGCAATACTTTCTTTATCAACTAAAATAAAAATATTCTACTTTTAAGCCCAATGCTACAAAGACGTTTAGGGCTGGCGCAGGCAACTGCTATTAATATGATCGACATGGTTGGCATTGGGCCTTTTATTACGCTGCCCATGGTTATCGGAATGATGAACGGCCCTTACTTTTTGTATGCCTGGCTGGCCGGTGCGGCTTTATCATGTGTGGACGCCATGGTTTGGAGCGAGTTGGGCGCGGCATTTCCTAAAGCCGGGGGCTCTTACAATTTTTTAAAAGAAGCATACGGAGAGAATAGCTCAGGCAAATTAATGAGCTTTCTATTTGTGTGGCAAACCATGATACAGGCTCCTCTTGTGATAGCTTCGGCAGCTATAGGCTTTGCAACATATCTGTCGTATTTATTGCCATTAAGCACACTGGCATCTAAAGCTGTAAGTGGGGGAGTGGTTGTTCTTATCGTAGTCTTATTATACCGTAAAATAGAAGCCATTGGCAAAATAAGCATGTTGCTTTGGGGTGGTGTTATCTTCACTTTGTTATGGATCATTGGCGGCGGCATTGCTCACGGCCATTTTATCGAACCCTTAAAACACATTAACGATGGACTGACCATAAACTATGCTTTTGTAGCAGCCATAGGGTTTGCCGGGGTAAAAAGTGTATACAGCTATTTAGGTTATTATAATGTATGTCATTTGGGAGGCGAAATTAAAGACCCTGTAAAAAATATTCCCCGTAGTATGTTTCTTTCCATATTTGGAATTGCAGCCTTGTATTTAGCTATGAATATAAGTGTTACCAGCGTCATTCCCTGGCAGGAGGCTAAAGACAGCGAGTTTGTTATCAGTGTTTTTATGCAACGCCTCGCCGGAGATACAGCTGCCACAATCGTTACGTATTTAATTCTATGGGTAGCCTTTGCTTCGGTATTTTCTGCCACGCTGGGCTATAGCCGTATACCGTATGCCGCGGCCGCAGACGGTGCGTTTTTTAAAGTGTTTGCAAAACTACATCCAACCAGGCAATTTCCTCATATTTCGCTTTTGTTTTTAGGCGGAACGGCTTTTATATTCAGCTTGTTGTTCAGGCTTAGCGATGTGATAAGCGCTATATTGGCTATGAGAATCTTAATACAATTTATTGGGCAGGCCATCGGCTTGCTTTTGCTTCGCAGATCACGCAGTGCAGAAGCTTTTCCATATAAAATGCCCCTGTATCCTTTGCCTATATATGTAGCTATTATTTTATGGATAGGTATTCTTATTTCTACCGGTATAAAAATGATGTTGATTGGCCTTATGGTTATTGCTTTAGGAACATTGGTTTATTTTATCAAAGCCAAACGAAACAAGGAATGGCCTTTTAAAAATACCAACCTATAAGATGCCCGGTGTAAAAATAAGATCCCTGGTAGAGCTGTTTGAAGCCATCTCAGAAAATGAAAGGATAATTTTAGACATACTCAGGCAGATTGTGTTGGAAACCCTGCCTCCCGGCTATAAAGAAAAAATATCGTATAACGTACCCTTCTTCTATGGCAAAAAAGGCATTTGTATTATTTGGCCGGCAAGCATCCCAAGAGGAGGAATAAAAGAAGGCGTGCTTTTAGGATTTTGGTATGGCAACAAGCTTAACGACGTAGACAAATATTTAGCGCACGGAACCAATAAGCAGATTTTCTACAAGATATTTTATTCTCCCGAAGAGATCAATGAAAAAGCTATCAAAAAATTATTGAAAGAAGCTGTTAGAGTAGATCAGCTAAATAAATGATCCCATGATCTCCAGTCATGCATGGCGTCTTTAAATGTTTTGTGCCCAAGAATGGCTTCTAGTCTTTTACCTCCGGTTCTTATTCCCTGGTTTGTAAAATAGCCTTCAAAAAAATCATCACACAATTTATTTATCAGTGCAATTTTATCACTTTCAGTAATAGCCATATCCATCCTGTATATAGTATTCAGATCTTCAGGCGGCCAGTTGTTTCCGGGGCAGTTCCATCGCGTGCCGTCTTCCGAAAGAATAGCTTTTAGCATTGGGTTTATCCTGATAAGCCTGTTTTGTGTTTGTACATTAGGCAAGCCTAAAATCTGGTTAGCTATAAACGTGGCGGCATCCGGCGGATCATCCACAACAGCCATCGCCAATTTTTTTGCTTCCTCCAGGTCGTTCAGCATGTGGCTCTCTTTCACCAGCCAGTCATATTCAGGAATAGCATCATTAGCCTCACCATACATCACAGGATAAATATTCGTACAGGTTCCAAGCGAGATAATCCGTATATCATCTTTTTGCTCCCCGTTTGCCAGGGCTTCCAGCAGGCCAACCGCTACAGGATTGTTATTTCCACCCACTGCGCCATCCCACATTAAGCGGTCTTTGGTTTGATAACCATTTATATGATAGTTAATCACGGCAGGCTTATCAAAAAATAAAACTGGTGCGTTGGTCGATGCGTGTACGGCGTCTAATAAAGTTATCGAATGAAAATCAGGATTAGGATTCAATGGGGCTTTGCCCGCCACTGCTGCCATGATGTTGTCATCTTCCATCATGCTTCCTTCGTTCGACCTGAAAAAAACAGAACGTGTGGTGTTATAATCAAACCCTGTAATAATTAATTGAAGGGAAGGTTTTCCTATATAAGCCGGCAGCTCATTCACAAACAGATCGCCTGTCACGCCCAGTGCATTGATTAGCCCAATCTTTTTTTGCTCCGAAGAAAATCGGTCCAGGTCTGGTATATGTATATTCTTTTTATGGAAAATGGTTTTTAATACTTCTTCATCTTCAAAAAGAGCTCTTATTTCCTGCAATGTTTTATTGGCACATAATGCTGCCAGCACCAAACTACCTCCCGAATTGGCAATAACCATATCATACTTTTTAAGTATTTCGTGGCCGGTTAAAGCAGGGTTCGGATATCGCTCCTGTAAAATTCTAACCTGTATCAACGCCCAACTGCCACCCCCATCTAAAGAAAGAATTGAATATGCCATCGTTTGATATTACGGCTTTAAATTAAAAAAATTAAGCGTACTAATTCATAAACCGTATAAAAATCTGGCCATACTTCCTAAGATAAAATTAACTTTGGCATATAAACAACCCACATGGATAAAGTAACCGGTTTTTTAAGCCCCGCTATCATCTATCTTTTCATTTTTGTTTTAAACGCCTTACTACCCGGACGCTGGGTTACAGGCTATGTAACTAAAACCGGCACCAATGAAAAATTAAGATACAGGCTTAACGGCTTATTTGTTTTGTTTACGGTAGTTTTATGTTGGGCTGTGTTATGTCACTTTAGATTCATGGCCTGGGATTGGCTATATAATGTAAGATGGTACGCGCTTGCCGGTGCCGTTACTATAGGGCTTATCTTTTCATTTGCTATTGTACTGCCATATCCCGCTGTTAAAAAATCTTTCTTTGCCGATTTTTATTTAGGAAGATTGGAAAACCCGCAACTGTGGAACGGAAGGATAGATGCTAAAATGTGGTTGTATTTAGTCGGCGCTATTATGTTAGAGCTAAATGTATTAAGCTTCGCTGCACATCATTTTATTTTATTTGGAGCGGAAGCCTCTTATGGAGTTTATATATCCGCCGCACTTGTCACCTTTTTTATAATTGATTACCTAACGTTTGAAGAAGTACATCTTTATACCTACGATTTTTTTGCTGAACGTGTTGGTTTTAAGCTGGGCTGGGGATGCATAGCCTTTTACCCGTTTTTCTATTCGATCCCGTTATGGTCAACGGTGAGTTTACCAAATGCACATACACCAACATATTTGCTGATTATTTATGCGCTTATATTTTTTGTGAGCTGGGGCTTATCGCGCGGAGCCAATCTGCAGAAATATTTCTTTAAGAAAGATCCTGCAAAAAAATTCTTAGGCATAAAACCAAAAACGATTACTGATGGGAATAAAACCTTATTGGTAAACGGCTTTTGGGGTTTAAGCAGGCACATTAATTACCTGGGGGAGATTGGCATGGCAACCGGCATTGTACTGTGCACCGGGCATGCTTCTCTTTTCTGGCCCTGGCTTTATCCTTTATATTATGTGGCTCTTTTGTTTCCCCGCCAGGCAGATGATGATAAGCGCTGCGCACTTAAATACGGTGCATTATGGGATGAATACCTTAAAAAGGTGAAGTATAAAATCATTCCGTTTATTTATTGATCCTATTTATATAAAGACAATATTATCTTATAACCTATACATCTTCCGGGTTGTATCTCCCATAATATTAATAGCCATTTTTCTTGGAAGAAGCTTTTGCATAATAAAGCTTGCCAGCTTATTTCCGTTACCCGAAATAAAAGAAGGTTGTTTACCCAATCTTTTAAAACATTCATTAATCACCTCTTCCGGGCTTTGAACTTTAGGAGCAAAAAAACTGGTCTTTTCAGGTTTTGTTTCAATAAAATTAGGTGTGGCTGTTGCACCTGCACAGCAGGCAATTACATCCACACCTCTTCCTTTCCATTCATACCAAAGGCTTTCGGCAAGTATGCGGTTAAAAGCTTTGGTAGCTGCATAAGCGGCTAAAAAACCACTTCCCTGGAAACCGGCCAAAGAAGCCATAATTACCATGCCTCCCTTTCCTTTTGCAAGCATAGGGCCGGCTAAGCTGTATAACATATTCATAGGAGTGATCATATTGGCATGTGCCATTTGATTATAATAGGTTGTATTGTTTTTTTCAAAGGCGCCTATATAAGCAAGCGCGGCATTGTAAACAAGCAGGTTTATTTCTTTGCCCTGAAGAGCATCCTGTATATATTGTGCAGCGTTGGCATCTGCCAGGTCGCAACAAATGCAACTGACCTGTACTTTATATTTGGCCATTAGCACTTTTGCTAATTCATCCAAAGGCTCTTTGCGCCTGGCAACTAAAACTACATCCATGCCCGCAGCCGCTACATAATGAGCAGCAGCAGCGCCTATTCCCTCAGAGCCTCCGGCTACCAGGGCTGTTTTCCCATATCTTTCCGTTAATTTCATTACTTAATTATGTCTTTAATTTGCCCGGCTTATAAATGATTTGCATCCGCTTCAAACACCATTTCTTTTTTTGTTACGGGATGCTGTATAATGAGTTTTGAAGCATGAAGCGCAATTGCATCTGGTTTATAAGGTTCCGTTGAACCATACAATTCATCTCCCAATATCGGGCAACCCAAACTTGCCAATTGTGCACGTATCTGATGGTATTTACCTGTATATAATTTTATATCCCATTTGAAGAAATCTCCGCAAGGTGCAACGCTGTATTCTAATTTTGCCTTTTCAGCAAAGGGAGTTCCTTCGTCAACAAGCTGTGCTTTCTTTTTTTCTTTGCGATGCCAGTGCTCTAACACACCTGTTGTTTCTTGTGGTGCGGTTTTAGTTAGCGCTACATAATATTTAGATACCGTACGTTGTGCAAATTGTTCGCTTAAATTTTTAAGGTATTCTTTTTGCTTAGTAAATAGTACAATGCCACTGGTTGGCCTGTCTAAGCGATGAAGGTGCTGAACATAATGCTGCTTATCTCCCGTACTTTCTTTTAAGTAATTTTTTACCTGTTGTAATAAGTTAGGAAAATTATTGCGGTCGGGCTCAACCATTAGGCCTGCAGGTTTGTTGCATACCAGCAAAACTTCATCTTCATAAATGATAACAGGCTTATTCACACAAAAACAAGATAAATGGATTAATTACGTTTTTAATGTCTTTTGATTATTCTTCAACATGATCAAAGCTTTCTCTGCCCTGGTTTTTCTTGTTTCTTCTTGTTTGGCCGAACCCACCCAATCGCAATATCCTTGTTTATAGGATTTAGATAATGATTCAAAGAAAACCTTAGCCTCTTTGTTCTTATCTAACAGAACCTGCAATTCAGCAGGTGTGCCTTCAATATGTTCGCCTTTTTTTAACATGATCTGAATTTAATAACTACTCTAATATACAACTTTCATCTATTAAATAAGTTTTGTTGAAGGGAGATAGTTAATTTATTTCTTACTACGACCTTTTGCCACGGCAGTTGCAGTCCATGGGTCATCGGGCCAGGCATGTTTTGGATAACGACGCTGCAATTCTTTTTTTACTTCGTGGTACAAATTATCCCAAAAGCTTTTTAAATCACTGGTGACTTGCACCGGCTTATAACCCGGAGATAACAAATGCAAGTTGACCTTTACTTTTCCATTATTAAGCGTTGGCGTATCGCTTAAACCAAATACTTCCTGTAAACGAACAGAAAGAACAGGAGCGGCACCATTCACAAAATATTCTATTGCGATTTTAGAGCCGCTGGGTACTTCAAATGTTGCGGGAGCTAATTTGTTTAAAGCTGTTTGTTGTTGGTATTCTAAACTATTCAATAATGCTTCTGCCAAATCAACCCGTTTCAGGTCTTCGGGCTCGCGCACATTGCTTAGGTAAGGAGCCAACCAGCTTTGTGTGTGTGCAAATAAAGTTTCGCTGCTTACATCAGGCCAGGCTTCTTCTTGGTTCCAAATGCGTAAACTTAATATTCTATTTTGCAGGCGTGTAAAATTCTCACTGATGTTTAATAAGCTAGAGGCTTCTTTTTCCAATGCTTTGCAAATGGCAGCCACACGCTGCTCTTCATTTGGTTTGGCTAATGGCTTAGAACGAAGAACAATACTACCGATCTTTAATTCTTTATTAGCAAGCAAGCCACCTTTTCGGGTATCCCATACAATGGTGTCCTGTTCTTTTACCATAGGCAGCAGGTCTTTCGGATTAAGCGGCGCGGCTAAAAATATTTTTCCTAAACCATCGCGTAAGTCCATATTGGCAACGGCCAGCCATGCTTCATGTGCCAGGTCGTCTTTATGCCCTGCTGTGGCAATCTTGCCATTGGCTAACTGAAACTGCGCATTGTTGCCGGGCCTTGCAGAGGCAATACGCTCGGGGTAAGCAAAGGCTAATAATAAGCCCGCATCGTTGGCATCATACACTTCGTTGCTGGCTTCTATCTGTAAAAGCTTGCGATAAGATGCTGCATTCTTTTCAATTCTGCCAAAACGGTTGCCGCTGCTGTTGTTATTTCTTGCACGACGTAAAGCTTCTATACGTAAATTAATATCAATGCCGCTATCACGGGGTAAAGGATCACGCTCTTCTAACAAAGCGGCAATATCGGTTGCCAGTTGTTGCGCTTCTAAAGTTTCTGCTTTAAGCAACATGTGCGCAATACGCGGGTGACAAGCCAGTTGATGCACCTGCTTACCATGCTCTGTTATTTTATTATTCTCTAAAGCGCCTATTTGATGCAAGGTATCGGATGCCTGTTGCAATGATGCTTTTGTCGGAGGTGTTAGCCAGGTAAGCTGATTGATATCACTAACACCCCATTTCGCCATATCTAACACAAGCGAAGTAAGATCAGCTTCCATGATCTCCGGCACACGATGTTCGGCTAAGCGGTTGTGTGTAGCCATTGTCCATAAACGGTAACATACGCCATTGCTTAAGCGTCCTGCACGCCCTGCCCGTTGATCGGCAGCATCTTTAGAGATGCGTATAGTTTCTAACCTGGATAAGCCTGATTTTACATCAAAGCGTGATGTACGTGCAAAACCGCTGTCTACCACGATTTTTATTCCTTCAATGGTTAAACTGGTCTCTGCAATAGAAGTAGCCAGCACTACTTTGCGTTTGCCTTGTTTGTTTGGAAAAATGGCCGCGTATTGTTCCTGCTGGGGCAATTGCCCGTATAAAGGATGTATCTTAAAATCGCTAAGTGTATTGCTTAATATATCCGCGCACTTTTTTATTTCTGCTTCGCCGGGCAAGAACACCAAAGCATCGCCGGGTTGTTCATTCACTGCGGTAACTACAGCACGGGCCATTAGTTCAGGTAATAAAGTTTCATCGGCTTCGCCTGCATAAATAATATCCACAGGGTATTGCCTGCCTTTGCTTTCAATAAGCGGTGCTTTTAATAATTGCTGAAGCTGCGGCATGTTTAGTGTAGCCGACATAATTAAAATACGAAGGTCGGGACGTAGCACTTGTTGCGCTTCCCTGCATAAAGCCAAAGCCAGATCAGCTTGCAGGTTACGCTCATGAAATTCATCAAAAATAACCAGGCCCACTTCTTCCAACGCATTATCGCTATGAAGCATGCGGGTTAAGATGCCCTCGGTAACTACTTCTATTTTTGTTTTGCCGCTTACTTTAGTATCTAATCGTATGCGATAACCAATGGTTTGTCCTACTTCTTCTTCAAGTAAAGATGCCATACGCCATGCAATGGTTTTTGCGGCCAGGCGACGCGGCTCGAGCATGATGATCTTTTTACCCTGCAACCAGCTTTCTTCAAATATAGCTAAAGGAAGCAAGGTGCTTTTACCTGCACCCGGAGGAGCATTTACCAGTAAAGTATTAATAGAACTTAATTGTGTTCTTACATCACCAATAATTTCGGTAACGGGTAAATCTATGCTGTAAGGATCGAACATGGAGCGGCAAAAATACTAAATTTTGCGACCTCACCCTCGGTCCCTCTCCTGCAAGGATGTACAAGCCTACAACATTACACACTCCCTTCTCCTGTAGGAGAAGGGTTGGGGATGAGGTCGGGATACACCATGAGGTCGCTGATTGCTACTTCAATTAAATGCGCATTTGCAAATACATCTTCATTTTTAAAGCGCAAGACTTTAATTCCTAATTCTTTTAAATAATTTTTCCGCTGGGTATCGTATTGTCTTACATCTTCCAGATCGTGTATGTCTCCGTCGATTTCTACTACGAGTTTTAATGCATGGCAATAAAAGTCAGCAATGAACGGGCCAATGGGATGTTGCCTTCTAAATTTTAGCCCCGATAAATTGCGATTGCGCACTATTTTCCAAAAGAGTTTTTCGGCAGAAGTTAACTGTTTGCGAAGTGCTTTTGCATTTTCTTCACTGCGTTTGGTAGATTGGTATTGTTGGGCGAAATTGCTTTTCATAAAAAAGCAAAAATAATAAATTTGGCATTATCGACCTCACCCTCGGTCCCTCTCCTGCAAGGATGTACAAGCTTACAACATTACACACTCCCTTCTCCTGTAGGAGAAGGGTTGGGGATGAGGTCGTTGTAAGCTAATGCGCTAATGCGACTCCTTTTCAGTTGGGCTAACCGGTGTTTTATTTGTAACCGAATCTTTTGAAACTTGAGCAGTTGAATCTGCTTTTGCATTGGCTGCCGCAGCATCTACGTCTGTGCTGTGATGTTCCTGGGAGGGGTTATTGCAATTTGTTAAGGCAAGTGCCAAACAAAAAATACCGGTTGCTGATAATACTTTGATCGTTTTCATTTTATATTGATTTGTAATTGTTTTCGTTAATAATAGGTTGATGTTTTAATTCTTTTACTAAAAGAATAAGTCCCCAGGCGCCTAGCAGGTATTCGCTGCTGCCAACCAGGTAGGTTACATTGGCTACGTTGCCAACATATAAAGCAAAAAATGTACGTGTAATAATCAAACCTATGTAAATGCATACGGCAAGTAATAATCCGGCAAGGTTAAGCCTTTGATAATAGCTGCAAATGCCAAAAAAGACAGCAAAGCTAATTTGCATGCCTATATAAACAGCGGCAAACTCTGCTTTGCCGCTGTTGTTTAAAAAATTGTAGCCTAAATAGCTTGCAATGCCGGCCGGATTATATATACACAAACCCGCAAACAATACGTATGAGAATGCATTGAGCCATAAATAGAGCTTCATCTGAAACTTAGATCTTTATTTTCCCTTCGATGGAATCATCCAGGGTTTTGCCAATGGCTGCGCCAATCAGCATTTTAATGCCTGCTACCGCTGCACCGTGTTTAGTGTCCCAATAATAACCTTTGTTAGGCGTTACTTTTATAACAGAAATACGCGGATCGTTCTCTCCTTCTGTAAACCATGTTTTTAAAACGGGTTCCCACAATTGTTTTATTATTTCTTCATCCTGTGTTATTGTGGCTTTGCCACTGAGGAAAAGAAAATCAGAATGTGGGGAGCCCTGGAAATACAATTTTACAGTATGGTTAGCCGCGATCTCTTTATTTTTATGGCTATCGTTTGCACTTAAAAACCAAAGCACCCCGTCGTCGTCTACTTTAAGAACACTCATGGGCCTTACGCCGTTCGACTGGCTGTGGCTGCTGGTCATTTCTGTGCAGAAAAAGCAGGTGTGGTTTTTATCCACCAGGTCTTTAATTTTATTTTCGGCGTCTGCCGCGTTAAGATTTTTGTGATTTTCTTCGTTCTGATTTTTATTGATGGTATCCATATGTTGTTTTTGTAATTATTTACAAAACTTTGTGCCACCATTTTTTTCTGAAAAGGGGTTGTCTTAAAAAATGTTTTCGGGCTTGATCGCATGCATACTTTTTTCTACATAAGGCTTTAAATACAAGCATTGCAGAGCGGTATGGGGTTTGCTTAATGTTTGATATGAAATGGCATTATTATCTGGCAAGTTACTGTGTTGGTGCATTGGTTGTACACATTATACCTTTTGTGGCACCGGGTATGCCTATTGATTTTATGCCAATGCCGCTGGGCGACCTTACGTCGGTAAAAATTTTATATAAAGACCCTTTAAGCTGTTTAAAGCTGGCTTTGAAGATTTAGGAAAAGATAAATTAATTGAAAGTAGATAAAATATTTTATTCCTTTTTTACCTGCGTAATTTTTGTGAGCCTCTTTCTTTTTTTATTAATACTATGGTAGCTATCTCCCCACTTTCAGAAGAAACAAGGGTCATTTTTTTAGCTGTTAACTCTTGTATGGTAAACACCACCATCAGTTTAGCCTTATCATCATGCATATCTTCAAAAAGCAATATTTTATCTTTAGCAGGGTTCATGCTTAGGTACAATGTTTCTTTATATGGCGCAGATACTACAGTTTTGTTAGGTAAAAAATCCCATTGGGTAACGTTGTGCTTATAATGCAGGGTTTTAAGTATGGTTGTTTCGTCGCCTTTGCTTCTTTTACTTACCAGGTTAGAGTTTATTGTATCTAATTCCCAAAAACCAACTAACTCATGTTTAAATGAGGTTGTTTTTTTAATAGAATCTAAAGATGTTAAACCGTTTATGCTTTGTGCAAAAAGACCCGAACCAATGCATATTAATATGGCTAATAGTTTTGTTTTCATTTAGCATGTTTTAAGAATTTTTTCAAGTCGTGTTTTAAAAATAAATGTGTAAAAAAAACAGGAATGCTTACTTTAAAATTATCACGAATTACTGTGAATAACAATAAACCGTCATTAAAAAAAAATATTCTCGTCTTTCTGTGGGAAGTATTTATGTACATATAACTTAAACTATTTAGGATTATACAATCGTTTGATTTTCGATAAATTTCAAGTTGGTTTTTTTCTGCGTATTCCAGAATTGCTTTCTTAATTGTTTGTCTGTCTTGAGAAGTGTTTATTTTAATTAGTTGTTTTTCTGTAAGGCTACGAAAAATTCCATAAAGGCCTATTAAGATAGAAATTGGAAGAACCCAATGAAGAATAAATTCATCATTAGAGCTTATAAATTTTTCGTTCAAAATCATTAGTACAGGTAAAAAAATGAATTGCCCGAATAAAACAAGAACTGCTAATCGATTGAGTTTGCCCAGACAACCTTCGTCGAAGGTTAACCACTTTTTTGAAACACTATCTTCTATATTTATTTTTCGTAATTCTCTCATGGGTTGTATTCAGATTTGCACCCAACTCATTTATTTGTGTAGTAAATCTACAAAAAGTCAATTATGTGTAAGCAACAACTTATTAATATTAATATATCTCGACCTCACCCTTAATCCCTCTCCTTAAAGGAGAGGGAAATACAAGATTGGGCACACTATGCAATCCCTTCTAATATAGGAGAAGAGGCAGGGGATAAGGTCGCTAAATGCCGGCTTATCTACGCTTGTTGTTTATTTAATAATAATTCTCCGGGAAGTATATAAATAAAAAGTCGGGATATATAAATAAAAAGTCGGGATATATAAGTCAAAAGCCAGGATATATATCCGAACTTTCAGGATATATAAATAAAAAGCTGCGGTATATAAGTCGAGAGCTAAGGTATATACCTGAACCTTTAAGGTATATAAGTCGAAAGCTGAAGTATATACCTGAGCTTTTAAGGTATATAAATAAAAAGTTGCGGTATATAAGTAAAAAGTTAAGGTATATACCTGAGCTTTCAAGGTATATAAATAAAAAGCTACGGTATATAAGTCAGGAGTTGAAGTATATACCTGAGCTTTCAGGGTATATAAGTAAAAAACTGAGGTATATAAGCCGGATTTTAATATTGTAATGCAGGCAAAAATCAACCACTTATTTGTTAAAACCGACCAGTTATAAAAAAATTCCCGCCACTTATTAAAAAATTTACTTTTTGGCTTTTTGCGGTTGTAATTTAGCAGTAGAAATACCCACTTCTAAATTATTAATTAAACAAAAAGGAGGTAATTATGACCGACATTTTTCTCTTTTCCAGTTCTCTTAGGTACAGCAGAACAGGGGAATTAACTGAGTGAATAATCAAAAAAAAGTATCGTTATGAAAAACGAGAAAGTAATTCTTAAACTGGGCGATCGTCCGGTTAATGAAAAAATAGAATTTGCAAGGAATATTGTAATTTCTATTACAGGTAACAGTTCGCTTACCAATTTGGCAAGCATGCTGCCGGCTGTAACAACAGCTGTAAATAATTTAGAAGCTGCTAATATTGCTGCTTTAGATGGGGCTAAAAGCAAAAAAGTATTTCTGCTTCAGCAGGAAGCTATACTGGATAATTTGCTTTTACAGCTGGGCAATAATGTTGAAGCAAGAGCTAATGCCCTGGCTTCGATAGGCGGAGATGCCAAAGCGGTTATTACATCGGCAGGCATGGATTATAAAAGAGACAGAACCTCTGCATCTGTGCCGGCTGCACCGGGTAATGTAAAAGCTCTAAGCACTATTACAGAAGGTGATATCAGTTTAATTTGGGATGGCGTACACTTAGCTCATGTGTATGTGATTGAAATAACTACTGATCCTTCTATTGTAGGCTTAGGCAACAGAGCCGGGGTGCCTGCTCCGGGCATAACATTGCCTGCCGCTGTTGTGTGGACCCAGGTAAAAATACTAACCCAAAGAAGGTTTACGCTAACAGGCCTTGTTAGCGGAACCAAATATGCGGTGCGTATTTACTGTGTGGGCACACATGGCGAAAGTGCATACAGCAATGTAGTGGTAGCCAAAGCGCTGTAAATTATTGGCGTTACATGCATCCTGTAAAACCCTGCTTCTTATAGAGGCGGGGTTTTTTGTGCGACTTTTCTTAAAAAAAGATAGTTTTGCAGATAAGCTTTCATTTAAAATAAATGGAAATGTAATTTGGGGTTTATGGCAAAAAAAATATCGGCAGATCCTGTTTCAGGGCATTCTTTTCTAAAACAATATATCTTAATTGGTGTTTTAAGCATTCTTGTTTATGCAAATACGCTTCATCACGGTTTTGTTTTAGATGATACCGCGGTTATTGAGAACAACAAATTTGTAAAGGCAGGCGTAAAAGGTATACCTGATATACTTAGCACTTTTTACTGGCAGGGCTATTGGGATAGTAATGCGGGCTTATACCGGCCTCTCTCACTTATTTCATTTGCTATTGAATATCAGATAAGCCCGGCTAACCCGTTAATTCATCACTTATTTAATATACTTTATTACGCCCTGGTTTGTTGTTTGCTATATGAATTTTTGCGTACTCTTTTTAAAAGCATCGATCATCGTTTTTTTTTATTTGCTGTTTTGCTTTTTATTGTACATCCCATTCATACCGAAGTGGTGGCCAATATAAAAAGCAGGGATGAGATTTTTTGTTTGTTATTTTTTCTTCTTTGCTGCCGGCAGTTTTACCTGCTACCTATAGTAAAAACAAAAAATGTTTTGCTTGGTTCATTTTTTTTCCTGCTGGCTTTATTATCAAAAGAAGGTGCCATTATATTTCTTCCCATTATATTCCTGATCGATTACCAGAAAGAAAAAAATATCCTTTCTTTAGTAAAGCAAAGAGCTCCTTTATTAGGTGTTATTCTTTTTTGGTTTGCCTGGCATCAATATATTATTTATAGTTCGGCATCACCACGCATAACGTACACGTATTCGGATAATTCTTTGCTTATGTCTTCTTCATTCATACAACAAAAAGCAACAGCATTCGGCATGTTTGCCAGGTATATCATAAAGGCATTCTATCCCTATCAGCTATCGTATGATTATTCATTCAATCAAATTCCGATCATAAGTTTTGGTTCGGTTCCGGCCATAGGAGGCTTACTTATTTTAATAGCGCTTATATATATAGCCTGTAAAAATTTTAAAAGCAACTGGATACTTACTTTTTCCATAGCTATGATAGTATTGCCATTACTGCTTACCGGCAACCTATTCTTTACTATAGGTGCTACCATGGCCGACAGGTTTTTGTTTATTTCCACCATTGGCTCTTGTATTATTATTTGCTGGCTTATTTATAAATTGTTTAAAACAGATCTGGCGTCAACCAGCCAACCTATAGCCATGCGTACTGTTTTTGTTGTGATACTGGTTCTTTTTTCGGCAAGAACGTTTACACGCAATAAAGACTGGAAAGATAATGCTACTTTATTCAGAAACGATGTGCTTGTTTCGCCCAATAGTGCAAGAACGCATTATAATAATGCATTCGCATTGCAAACGCTTGTAGAAAAAGGAGATCTAAGCGCAAGCGAGAAAGAATATGAATGGTGCTTGTCTATTGATCCTGATTACCGGGATGCACTTATTAATTTGGGAGTTGTTTATACCAGGCAAAAAAAGTTTACAGAAGCTATTAAGGTATACCAACGTGCCTTATCTGTAAACAAAAAAGACCCTGAGCTTTTAGGAAATATAGGAGATACATATTATAAAAGCGGGCAGATCGACAGTTCTATTTACTACCTGGAAATGGCAAATAAAGCCGGGAACAATAGTTCGGGCATGTACAACGTTTTAGGCGCTGCATTATTTGCAAAAAAAGAATACGCAGAGGCATGCGTCGTTTTTGAAAAGGGCCTGCAAAAAGATACAACCAATGCTGATCTGTATCTTAATTATGGAAATGCCCTTGCCATAAGTGCTAAATACCAAGAGGCTCTTAAAGCACTTTTACATGCATACCGGATCAATAATACAAATGCTAGTACAGCTTATTTTATAGCCCTTACGTATTCTAAATTGGGAGACACTTTACAGGCAAACAAATACTTTAACGAGTATAAACAACTAAAATAAAGGTATCTTATAGTCGAACCGGCGGCAGATCTTATTTCACACCGGTAACATATATTCCTGAATAAATGAGGTGGACTAAAAACAAGCTTTTATGTTCATCTGCCCGTTTAAATCTTACATCAAAATAAAAAAAATAAAATTTACAATTTGTTAAAACGTATGCAAAGGCCAGTAAAAAAGCCATACTTGATTTTATTTTATATGCATTAAACATATCTATCTGTCATATGTAAGTAAGTATGGTTTATTGTATTTTTTATGAATACTAAAAACTATACGTTTGTTTTAGAGTTAAAAAATTTAACTAAAAAACTAACCTAAAAACAAAAAAAATTATGGACGAGTACATGGGAATTATTAAGCTTTTTGCGGGAAATTTTGCACCGCAAGGATGGTTGTATTGCTCAGGGCAGATATTGCCTATCAGTCAATACACCGCGTTATTTTCTCTTTTGGGAACTACCTACGGAGGAAACGGACAAACCACTTTTGCCTTACCAGACTTAAGAAGCCGTGTGCCCGTTGGTGGTGGTATGGGAGCTGCACCGGATGGTTCAAACATACAATTAGGTCAGGTTGGCGGAACGTCAACTGTAACGCTTAACGGAACTCAATTGCCTCCGCACTCGCACACATTGTCAGTAAGTTCAGAAAATGCAGCGCAATCGGCAGCTACAGCAGGTACTGCAATAGCAACACCTGGAGCATTGAACGGAAGAACTTTTGCCGGAACGTTAGGATTTAATACGTCTACTCCTAATACCGTATTATCTCCGGCTTCCATAGCAGGTGGCGGGCAAGGTTTACCGCATGATAACATGCAGCCTTATTTGGGCCTTAGCTACATTATTTGTGTTAATGGGCTTTATCCTTCTCGCCCTTAATAGGAGAAGTATTGTTTTTTGAGATTATAAAGTAAGAGGGGATAAAAGACAGTTAAATTTTATCCCCTTTTTCATAAACCCATTTCGGGATATCCTTAAAATGATAAACCAGCTTAAAAGATTTGTGATCAGTTAAATTATAAATAGAATTTACACAATACGGGTTTGTAATATAAGATTCTGCCAAACCAAGTGTAATGTTATTAAAGATCCGGATGTCGGTATAAATACAGATATCAGGATGCAGGGAAAACTCTTTTGGAAGTTCATATAAAGGGCTTTCAAATTGAAATACATGATGGCTAACCTTATCAGAGAAGTTATCCTGTTTGTTCATTGAAAATAATGTGTTTGATTCAGATCGGTGGATGTACTTAGCCGGTGCAGTTTCTAAACCGGTAAAAGCGGCATCGCCATTTTGTAAAAACGGTTCTTTGGCAGAAAAACTATACGCCATAGAGAGTGTGATCTCTTCCGGGATCAGAATTCCGCCTTCGGTAATTTGCGGAGACAGGTTTGCTGTAACAGTAACCTGTGGTTCCCTGGTTAAAGCATGGAACATAGTTTCTGTAATAACCAAATGCAAGGGATGTGATGAAGGATGTTTGTAAGTTATAGCATCAGCCTGTATTACATCAATGCTATAATCACCAAGATCAAGTTTTGCTAAAAGTGTTTTTACAGATAGTAGTGAGTATTCATTGATATCCAGTAAGGTAATGTGAACATGCTCCTTATCTATAAGTGGCAATAAAGGCAACAGGATAGTGGCATAAGGCCCGCAGCCGGCATATAAGATGTTGATTTTCTGTGCCGAAAATTTTTGCTGTAATTCCTGTATAGCCAAATAAGTCCCTTTAATAAAGCGTGCTGTGCGTATATAATCATCTACACAAATAGCAGCATCAAAAGAAGATAAAGCAATGCCGCCGGATAATACTATCTCGTTTTTTTTAGAGGAATGTAATTCGTTTCTATTTAATAGACATGAAGAAAAAAAATCTGATAAAAATCTTACAGATGTTATCTCTTCATTAATTTTTGTAGAAGAAATGATCTTTTTACCTATATCTCTTAATTGTTTATTCATAATTTAAAATTACATTTGATCTCGAATTTTAAAACATTAAAAAACAATATTAGGTAATATAGATAGATAAAAATATAGAACACATAAAAATAATTGAGACAACTTAGATAATAAAATAATAACCCCACACCTCTAATTAAACCCCACACCTCATGAAGAAAAATTACGTTATTACGTTACTTAGTGTATTGTTTTTGTCTCCCTTACTCTGGGCACAGACAACAACTACGGATGCATTCGGATCCGATGCTGACAATGCTACTTCTTTTACAAGTAACAGCCAGGTATTTAATATAACAACGCAAGCTTCAGGACCTTTCAGTATAAACGAGAGTTACCCCGGAACAGGCTGGAACGGAACTGCCGCAGATAATGGATATATTGATAACGATGCTCATACGGCAGCAGGTGTTACAATTGGTTTTACGATATCATCGGCAGGTGCTGTTCCGTTTAAGCTCAACAGCATGTATTTGTTTGTTTCAAATAAATCACTTATGCAATCTGTTTCCGGGTCAGTAACCTTAGTTGGTAAATTAGGTGGCGTAACAAAATATACAGCTACGGCTAGTTCAGGCTTTGTTACATCAACAGGTACTAATAATGGGTTTACATTTATTAATATGAGCACCTTTGGAGGCTCTAATAACGCATCTACCCCTATTGATCAAATTGTAATTACAACAGGAGGCCAATTTGAATATGTAGCGCTTGATGCCTTTACCTGGACAAGTATCTCTGTTTTATCAGCTACTCAAAGCCAGGTTAATTTAACTTGTAATGGTGTATGTAATGGTAGTGCGTCAGTTGTTGCATCCGGTGGTACGTCTCCGTATACATATTCCTGGGCACCAAGTGGTGGTTCTGGTGCAACTGCTTCTTCGCTTTGTGCAAATAACTATACCTGTACTATTACAGATGGTGCTTCAAGTTCAATTACAAAAGTATTTACTATTACCCAGCCACCGGCAATTGTAGTAACTCCTGTTTCACAAACCAACGTTGCTTGTAATGGTGGTTCCACCGGTGCAGCATCTGTTTCAGCTTCAGGCGGTACAGGTACACTTACATACAATTGGAACCCGGGCAACCCAACAGGCGACGGAACAAATTCTGTTTCAGGTTTATCTGCCGGAAGTTGGTCCTGTACGGTTACAGACGCGAACTCTTGCACAAATACAAAAACATTTAATATTACACAACCAACTGCTTTAACAACCAATACGGCAGTAACTAACGTAGCCTGCAATGGAGGCAGCAATGGCGTAGCTTCTATAACAGCATCGGGTGGTGCAGGCGGCTATACTTATTTATGGTCAACCGGTGCTTCAACTTCAGCAATAACAGGTTTAATGGGCGGTGTTTATACGGCAACAGTTACAGATGCTAATAGTTGTACATCTATTAAATCGGCTACTGTTACACAGCCAAGTGCTTTAACAACCAATACGGCAGTAACTAACGTAACCTGTCATAGCGGTAACAATGGTGTAGCTTCTATAACAGCATCGGGTGGCGCAGGCGGTTATACTTATTTATGGTCAAACGGCGGAACTACTTCAACAATAACCAGTTTAACGGGAGGTGTTTATACAGCTACAGTTACGGATGCTAACAGTTGTACCTCTATAAAAAGTGCAACAGTTACCCAACCATCGTCAGGCGTATCAGGTACAACAGTTGTTACTAACGTAGCTTGTTTTGGCGGATCCACCGGAGCGATCAATTTAACTCCATCAGGTGGAACACCGGGCTATACATTTAACTGGGGCGGTGGAATCACTACCGAAGATAGAACAGCATTATCAGCAGGAAATTACTCAGTAACAATAACTGATGCAAACGGTTGCACAGGAACTGTTACTGCTACTGCTACACAGCCATCATCGGGCGTATCAGGTACAACAGTTGTTACTAATATAGCTTGTCATAGCGGATCAACGGGGGCAATTAATTTAACTCCATCGGGAGGAACACCGGGCTATACATTTAACTGGGGCGGTGGAATCACTACCGAAGACAGAACAGCATTATCAGCAGGAACCTACTCAGTTATCATAACCGATGCAAACGGTTGCACAGGAACTGTTACTGCTACTGCTACACAGCCATCATCAGGCGTATCAGGTACAACAGTTGTTACTAACGTAGCCTGTCATAGCGGATCAACCGGAGCAATTAATTTAACTCCATCGGGAGGAACCCCTGGTTATACTTTTAGCTGGAACGGTGGAGCTACTACCGAAGATAGGACAGGTTTATCAGCAGGAAATTATTCAGTTGTCATAACCGATGCAAACGGTTGCACAGGAACAGTAAGTGCTACGGTTACACAACCAACTTCAGGCGTATCAGGTACAACGGTTGTTACTAACGTAGCCTGTCATAGCGGATCAACCGGAGCGATCAATTTAACTCCATCGGGCGGAACACCTGGCTATACGTTTAACTGGGGTGGTGGAATCACTACCGAAGACAGAACTACATTATCAGCAGGAAATTATTTAGTAACAATAACAGATGCAAACGGTTGCACAGGAACTGTTACTGCTACGGTTACACAACCAACCTCAGGCGTATCAGGCACAACAGTTGTTACTAACGTAGCTTGTTTTGGTGGGTCTACCGGAGCAATTAATTTAACTCCATCGGGCGGAACTCCCGGTTATACGTTTAACTGGGGTGGTGGAATTACCACTGAAGACAGAACAGCATTATCGGCAGGAACTTATTCAGTTATCATAACTGATGCAAACGGTTGCACAGGAACTGTGAGTGCTACGGTTACACAGCCAACTTCAGGCGTATCAGGCACAACAGTTGTTACTAACGTAGCTTGTTTTAGCGGATCCACCGGAGCGATCAATTTAACTCCATCAGGAGGAACACCGGGCTATACGTTTAACTGGGGCGGTGGAATTACCACTGAAGACAGAACAGCATTATCGGCAGGAACTTATTCAGTTATCATAACTGATGCAAACGGTTGCACAGGAACTGTGAGTGCTACGGTTACAC
>Ga0134128_10000142_pt1 | contig 98586 bp, 73 predicted proteins | sample KB31754_FD_96462 | JGI IMG/M metagenome (GOLD analysis project Ga0134128, IMG submission 96462) | Terrestrial soil microbial communities with excess Nitrogen fertilizer from Kellogg Biological Station, Michigan, USA - KB3-175-4 | ecosystem: Environmental > Terrestrial > Soil > Unclassified ... | reverse complement strand
TCGACCGGATTTCCATCGGCAGCCTGACCAAGGATGTGCGCGCAACGGATTACTCGTTGCGCATCGTCTCTTAAGCTTCCGTTCAGATTGCGGCCAGGGCCTGCTCGAGGTCGTGCCGCAAGTCTTCCACATCTTCCACACCCACCGACAAGCGTGCCAGGGTATCGGTAATGCCGAGTGCGGCACGTTGGGCCGCCGGAATAGTGGCGTGCGTCATGATGGCAGGGTGCTCGATCAGGCTTTCCACGCCGCCCAGGCTTTCCGCCAGTGCGAACACTTCGCAGTGTTCAAGGAAGCGGCGCGCACCGGCCAGGTCAGTCTTGAGGTCGATCGAAATGATGCCGCCGAACCCATTCATCTGGCGCTTCGCCAAGGCATGTTGCGGGTGGGATTCCAGGCCGGGGTAATAGACCTTGCCTACCTTGGGGTGTTTTTCCAGCCACTGCGCGAGGTCCAGTGCGCTTTCGCAATGGCGTTCCATGCGCAGGGCCAGTGTCTTGATACCGCGCAACGCGAGGAAACTGTCGAATGGTCCGGCAATGGCGCCGACGGAATTCTGCAGGAAAGCCAGTTGCTCGCGCCAGCCGGCCTGGCGTTCCTCACCGCCCACGATGGCGATGCCGCCGATGATGTCGGAGTGGCCGTTCAGGTATTTCGTCATCGAATGCACCACGATGTCGAAGCCATGTTCCAGCGGGCGCTGCACACGCGGGCTGGCAAAGGTATTGTCGGCCACGGCAATCACGCCGCGTTCGCGGCAAATCTTTCCGATGGCTTCCAGGTCGATCAGCTTCAGCATGGGATTGGTCGGCGTCTCGACCCATACCATTTTTGTGTCCGGTTGCAGTGCAGCCAACAGGTTTTCCGGCTTGGTCAGGTCGACATAGGAAAACCGCAGGCCGGCGCTGCGCTTGCGCACGCGTTCAAACAGGCGGTAGGAACCGCCATACATGTCGTCCCCGGCCACGACGTGGCTGCCGGCATCGAGTAATTCAAGGATGGTCGAAATTGCCGCCAGGCCGGATGCGAAGGCGAATGCCTGCGAGCCGCCTTCCAGGTCGGCCACGCAGCGCTCCAGCGCCCAGCGTGTGGGATTGTGCGAACGGCCGTAGTCCAGGCCCTTGTGTACGCCCGGGCTGTCCTGTACGAAGGTCGAGGTCGCATAGATGGGCGGCATGATGGCGCCGGTGGACGGGTCCGGGTGTTGGCCCGCGTGGATGACGCGCGTCGCAAACGCGGCTTTTTTGTCGGATTGGCTCAAGATAGTTTCCTGCGCAAGTGGTTCAAGAGATCGAAACGGGTGATGAGACCGTAAAAGTGTTCGCTGTCGGCCACGATGGCAACCAGGCCGCGGTCGAGCGTTGAACGTAATTCTGCCAGATCGGTGGAAGGCGCGAGTGTCTGCAACTGGCGCGTCATGGTGGCACCGACTTCGCTGCGGAATTGCGTCGCGTCGCCGGCCACTTTCACCAGCAGGTCGGATTCGTCGATGATGCCCACCACCTGGCCATCGCGGATGACCGGCAGTTGCGAGACTTCTGCGCCGCGCATGCGTGCAAAGGCAGTGCTCAGGGTATCGCTTTCAGCGACGCTGACCACACCGCCGTCGTCAAAGCGGCGGCTGATGATGTCGCGCAGGTCGCCATAGACCTTGCGTTTGAGCAGGCCCTGGTCAATCATCCAGTTGTCATTGTAAACCTTGGACAGGTAGCGCGTGCCGGTGTCGCAGACGAAGGTCACGACACGTTTTGGCGTCGTTTGCTCGCGGCAATAGCGCAATGCTGCCGCAAGCAAGGTACCGGTGGAAGAGCCGGCCAGGATGCCTTCGGCGCGCAGCAGTTCGCGGGCCGTGCCGAAGCTTTCGGTGTCGTCGATGGTGAAGGCACGCTTGACCGAAGTCAGGTCCGCAATCGAGGGGATGAAGTCTTCGCCTATGCCTTCCACAGCCCAGGAGCCGCTGGTGTCCGACACCTTGCCGGTTTCGATGTATTCGGTGAGGATTGAACCCTTGGGATCAGCCAGCACGAATTCGAGCCTGGGCTGGTGCTTGCGGAAGAATCGGGTCAAGCCGGTGATGGTGCCGGCCGAACCGACGCCGCAGACGATGGCGTCGACCTCGTGCCCGGTCTGTTCCCAGATTTCCGGCGCGGTGGTGGTTTCATGCGCATGAGGGTTGGCCGGGTTGTTGAACTGGTCGGCGAAAAACGCACCGGGAATTTCGGCCGCGAGCCGGGCGGCGTAGTCCTGGTAATACTCAGGGTGGCCCTTGCCGACGTCGGAGCGTGTCGTGTGCACTTCGGCGCCCATGGCTTTCAAGTGCAATACCTTTTCGGTCGACATCTTGTCGGGCACGACCAGAACCACGTTGTAACCCTTGGCGCGCGCCACCAGTGCCAGGCCCAGGCCGGTGTTGCCTGCGGTGGCTTCGACCACGGTGCCGCCGGGCTTGAGGCGGCCATCCTTCTCGGCCGCTTCAATCATCGCCAGGCCGACACGGTCCTTGATCGAGCCGCCGGGATTCTGCGATTCCAGTTTCAGGAACAGTTGGCACGGGCCGGTATCGATGCGGGTGACGGGAATCAGCGGTGTATTGCCGATCAGGGAAAGCACGGCGGGTGTCGCCTTGGGGGAGTGCTGAGACATACGGTGACCTCGATTTTCGCGAAACGTCGGGTTGACATAAAGAATCAGGAAGGCAGCTTGTGGCCGGATTCCTGGAAAAGTCCGTCAGCGTAACCAAGTGAATGGTCATGGCCAAGGAAGATTCTCGCATAAAGTAATGCGGATTTCGTTTTACGACATTTTGCTTGCCATGGTGAAATAATTTCGCCGGTCGTCATCAAAAATCACCACTCATCACTTGCCGGTATGGCGTGTCCGGCTGCTCACCTACTATGCAGTCAAGGAAGCGATGCAACCCCGCTTCAAAATCGGAAGACACTCAACCCGGGAGGAAAACATCATGAAACGTTCTGCCATTATCGCTGTTGTTGTTGCCATCGCTACTGCCTTGTCGGTTTCGGCGCGCAGCGCAGAGACAGCCCCAGCCAATCCGGTTACTCAAGTTTCGCCGGCGTTTTCTGTCCAAGTCAGTGGGCAAGGGCAAGACATGGTCCTGATTCCAGGCCTGGCATCGTCCGGTGCGGTCTGGGACGACACGGTTGCCCACTATCGCCAGCACTATCGCTGCCATGTCCTGACTCTGGCGGGCTTCGCCGGTGCGCCAGCCATTCAGGGTGATTTGCTGGACCAGGCTGAACAAGGCATTTCGAAATACATTGAAGCCCGGCATCTTGATCATCCCGTGATTGTCGGGCACAGTCTTGGCGGTTTCCTGGCCATGCGGCTGGCGGAAGACCATCCGGGCCAGGTGGGCAGGCTGGTCATTGTTGACTCATTGCCGGCGCTGGGCGCCACGCGCATTCCCGATGCCACGCCGGAGCAGCTTCGTGCCTTTGCTGCACAAATGCGCGACAACATGGAAAAGAGCGGCACGGCACAAAGCGATGCAACAATACGCAAGACTGCGGAAGGCATGGCTACTGCGCAGCAAAACGTGGAAAAGATCGTTGCCTGGAGCAAGGCGTCGGATCAGCATACGGTGAATACGGCGATGTATGACGTGCTCGCTTCGGACATCCGGCCGCAACTGCCGCAGATCAAGTCGCCAACCTTGGTGCTGGGGACCTGGATCGAATTCAAGGACTATGCGCCGAAATCGGCAATCGAAGGGACGTTCAAGCAACAATATGCCGGACTGTCCGGCGCCAAGATAGAATTGAGTGACAAGGCGCTGCATTTCATCATGTTCGACGACCCGACCTGGATGTTTGACCGTATGGATACCTTCCTGCAATGACACAACCGAGATTTCAGAGCGAACCTGAAACCATGGCCAGGCCCGCGTCCACCAATCGGGCTTTTTGGCTTTGCCAGACGCTGGGGTGGGGCACCTTTGCCGTTACCTTGTTCCTGCTGACACTGTTTTCCCGCAGGCCCACGGACGACTTCGGCCATTTTTTCCTGACCGCGGCCCTCATCATGGCAATTTCCTTGGCCGCAGGGATGGCGCTGAGCCAGGCCTGGCGCAAGTTCATCCAGCGCCGCGCCTGGCTGGTGCGCAGCACGGGGTTGCCCGTGTGGCGCCTGATCGCCGGTATCGTGGTTTTATCTGTGGTTCAGATGGGCCTGGTTTTGCTCGGTTATGTCGTGGTGGATGATTTTGGTGTCGCCAAAATCATGGATTGGGTGCGCACCGGCATGCCGGGCACCTTGTGCGGCTGGCTGGCAATCTACACCGTCTGGACTGTTCTCTACGTCGCTACCGTCTCCCGCCGTCACACACGCCGTATGGAAATCGAAAAACTGCAAATGGAATTGCACTTCAAGGATGCCGAATTGCGCGCCTTGCAGGCACAGGTCAATCCGCATTTTTTCTTCAACAGCTTGAACAGCATCCGTGCCTTGATCCATCAGGATGCCGAAGCAGCTTCGGAGGTCATTGACCGGCTGGCCAGCATGATGCGTTATACCTTGCAGAGCGGACGGACTGAAACTGTGCCGCTGGCGCAGGAAATGAGGGCGGTGCATGACTATCTGGCCATCGAAAAGATTCGTTTCGAAGACCGGTTGAAGTTGTCCGAATCGATCGACCCGCAATTGGAAGGAATGGCATTTCCTCCCATGATCTTGCAAACGCTGGTTGAAAATGCGGTCAAATACGGCGTCGAGACCAGCCTGGAGCCATGCGAGCTGCATATTTCGGCACAGCGCGATGGCGGGCAGATGAAATTGACCGTATCGAACCAGGGGCGCTTGCGCGAAGTCACCGGTTCGACCAAGGTCGGTGTGCGCAATGCCGGCAAGCGGCTGGCATTGCTGTTTGGTGCCGATGCCGGTGTCGATTTGTTCGAGCAGGATGGTTGGGTGACTGCGCGCCTGTCCCTGCCTTGCCAGCCGGTGCCTGCATGATACGCACCCTGATTGTCGATGATGAAAGGCTGGCACGCGCGGAATTGCGCCGGCTTCTTGCCGCCCACACTGAGATCGAGATCGTGGCCGAAGCCGCCAGTGCCGCGCAAGCGCATGAGTTGATCGAGCAGCACCAGCCGGATTTGCTGCTGCTCGATGTGCAAATGCCCGGTGGCACAGGTTTCGACCTGCTCGAATCGCTCGATCGTGTGCCGCCGACGATCTTCGCCACGGCATTCGACCAATACGCAGTGAAAGCCTTCGAGGTCAGTGCGCTCGATTATCTGCTTAAACCCATCGAACCCCGGCGCCTTGCCGCTGCGTTGGCCAAGGCCGGCGCCCGCCCTGCAACGCACGAGCGGGCCGAAGGCGGGCGCATCTTCATCAAGGATGGGCAGCGATGCTGGTTTGTTGCGCTGGAAAAAATCGTTTTGCTTGAATCGGAAGGCAATTACACGCGTGTGTTTTTCGACAACGAAAAGCCGCTGATGCTGCGTCCACTGACCCAGTTTGAAGAGACGCTGGATGCCGAACGCTTCACGCGTGCCAGCCGCAAACACATCGTCAACCTTGCCCACATCGCAAGGATGGACAGCGCCGAATCGGGCGGCTTGACGCTGACCCTGTCAAACGGCTTGCAGGTACCGATGTCGCGCCGCAGGGCGGCCGAATTCAAGGGCGCGACACTGGAAGGCTGACGGTTGCTTACTTGCGTTTGGGTGAAAGTACGCTGGGCAAGGCGCGCGGCAAGGTATCGGGATGGTCTGCACTGTAATGCAGGCCGCGGCTTTCGCGGCGCGACAGTGCGCTCTTGACGATCAACGATGCCACTTCCACGAGGTTGCGCAACTCGAGCAGGTCGCGCGAGATGCGGAAATTGCGGTAGTACTCGTCGATCTCTTCCTTGAGCAAGCCAATGCGGTGCTGGGCGCGCTGCAGGCGCTTGGTGGTGCGCACAATGCCCACATAATTCCACATGAAGCGGCGCAACTCGTCCCAGTTATGGGCGATCACGACTTCTTCGTCCGGGTCGGACACGCGGCTTTCGTCCCACGAGGGCAAATCCGGAATGTTTTGCCTTTCTTGCTGTTCGATCGATTTTGCCGCGGCACGGCCGATCACCAGGCATTCGAGCAGGGAGTTGCTGGCCAGGCGGTTGGCGCCATGGAGGCCGGTGCACGTGGTTTCGCCGACGGCATACAGGCCGGGCAGGTCGGTGCGGCCGGCATTGTCGGTGACGACGCCGCCACAGGTGTAATGCGCAGCAGGCACCACAGGAATCGGTTGCTTTGTGATGTCGATGCCGAACTCAAGGCAGCGCGCCAGGATGGTCGGAAAGTGTTCCTTGAGGAATTCCGGGCTCTGGTGGCTGATGTCGAGGTCGACATAGTCGAGACCGCGCTTTTTCATTTCTGCATCAATGGCGCGCGCCACGATGTCGCGCGGGGCCAGTTCGGCGCGCTCGTCATGGGCCGGCATGAAACGGGTGCCGGCTGCGGCGCCCGCACCCTGAGGCAGCTTCAGCAAACCGCCTTCGCCGCGCACGGCTTCCGTAATGAGGAAGGACTTGGCATAGGGGTGGTACAGGCAGGTTGGATGGAACTGGATGAATTCCATGTTCGATACACGGCACCCGGCGCGCCAGGCCATGGCAATGCCGTCGCCGGTTGCGGTATCGGGGTTGGTGGTGTAGAGGTAAACCTTGCCGGCTCCGCCGGTTGCCAGCACCGTATGATCTGCCGTGATGGTAACGACCTTGCCGCTCTTCAGGTCTTGCGCATACAGACCCAGGCAGCGCGGTGCGGCCTTGCGGTCGACCTTGTTCGAATTGATCAGGTCGATTGCATAGTGATGCTCGAGCAGCGTGATATTCGGGTGCGAGCGCACCTTTTGCTCCAGCGTGACTTGCACTGCGTGGCCCGTGGCGTCGGCCGCGTGGATGATGCGGCGCTGGCTATGGCCGCCTTCGCGGGTCAGGTGGAAACCGAGTTCGGCGCTATCGTCCCGCGTAAAGGGGACGCCCTGGTCGATCAGCCACTGGATTGCTTCGCGGCCGTGCTCGACGATGAAGCGTGTCGCGCCTTCGTCGCACAGGCCCGCCCCGGCCACCAGGGTATCGGCAATATGCTGCTCGTGGCTGTCGCCCGAGTCGAGCACGGCGGCAATGCCGCCCTGGGCCCAGTCGCTGGCGCCATCGAGCAAGGCGCGCTTGCACAATACCGCGACCTTGCGCGTTTCAGCCAAGTGCAAGGCTACAGACAGGCCTGCCAGGCCACTCCCTATGATCGCTACGTCGTATTTCATGTTTGTCTTGTCTTCAAACCGGCGCTGTCGGCTGCGCCATAAGGCTTCCACTATAGTCGATTTGCCCGCCGAACGTCGCCAGGCGGCGCACGAGCAGGTATGATATCGCGCATTCGAACGAAGACGTGGGGAGTCCAGTGCGCCGCATCCTGAAGACATTCGCCTGGTTGGTGCTGGGTTTGTTACTCCTGGCTGGTGCCGTCGGTGTCTGGTATTGGCGCGCCAGCTTACCCGTCGTAGACGGCAATCTCAAGCTGGCGGGGCTGCAGGCACCTGTCGACATCGTTCGTGACCGGGACGGTGTGCCGCACATCTTCGCGAAAAGCAGTGACGACGCGCTCTATGCACTCGGTTTCGTCCATTCCCAGGACCGTTTGTGGCAGATGGAAATGAACCGCCGCATTGCGGCAGGCCGTCTATCCGAGGTGCTTGGCCCTGGCGCGCTCGATACCGACCGTTTTTTGCGCACGCTCGGCGTGGCGCACAACGCGCAAGGCATCTGGAATCATCTGTCGCCCGATGCGAAACAGGCACTCGAAGCCTATGCCCGTGGTGTGAATGCCTTCATCGACGCTCACAGCCAGGCCTTGCCGCCTGAATTCCATCTGACCGGTGCGCCCGCGCCGGAGCACTGGAAGCCGACCGATTCCATCGGCTGGCAAACCATGATGGCCTGGGACCTGGGTGCCAACTGGACCCAGGAATTGCTGCGCATGCGCCTGTCGCAGCGCCTGACGCTGGCACAGATCAACCAATTCCTGCCGCCTTACCCCGGTGAAGCACCGTTGCAGACGCGCGACTACACCAGTTTGTATCGTGAGCTGGCGGGTACGACCCAGCAATTGGCTGCCGTGGAAAAGATTGCCCCGCCGTCGCTGGTCGAAGGCATGGGCTCGAACAACTGGGTAGTCTCGGGCGCCTTGTCGCAAAGCGGCAAGCCCTTGCTGGCGAACGACCCCCATCTCGGCCTGGCGGCACCCGCGCTGTGGTATTTTGCGCACCTGTCGGCTCCCGGCCTGAACGTGATCGGTGCGACCTTGCCTGGAATTCCCGGGGTGGTGCTGGGGCATAACGACCATATCGCCTGGGGATTCACCAACACGGCGCCCGACGTGCAAGACCTTTATATCGAGCGTATCAATCCCGATAGTGCGAAACAGTACCAGACGCCGGACGGCTGGCGTGATTTTGACCTCCGCAGCGAAGTCATCAAGGTCAAGGGCCAGCCGGACGTGGTGCTGGAAGTGCGCAGCACGCGCCATGGCCCGGTGTTGACCGGCACCATTCCCGTCATCGCCAAGGCGCCGGTCGACGCCAAGAAATATGCCATCGCCTTCCAGTGGACTGCCCTGCGCGAAGACGACTTGACCCTGCAGGCCGGTTTGGGAATCGACCGTGCCGGCAACTGGCAGGAATTCCGCGACGCGGTCAAGGATTTCGCCGCGCCGCAGCAGAATATGGTGTATGCGGACGTGGAAGGCAATATCGGCTTTATCGCGCCGGGCAAGGTGCCGCTGCGCAAAGCCGACAACGACCTGAAAGGCTTGGCGCCGGCTCCTGGTTGGGACGCGCGTTATGACTGGGATGGCTTTATTCCATTCGATTCGTTGCCACAGCAATACAATCCGGCGACACAGAAAGTCGTCACCGCCAACCAGAAGGTCGTGGCTGACGACTATCCTTATTTCATCACCAGCGAATGGACGCTGCCTTATCGCGCCAGGCGAATCGGCGACTTGCTCGATGCCCGCCCCAAACACGACCTGGATTCGTTTGCCGCGATCCAGAAGGACGTTGTGTCGCTCGCGGCGCAAGACTTGCTGCCCTTGATGCGCAAGGCGGCGCCGCAAAGCGAGGACGGCAAGGCTGCGCTGGCCATGCTGGCAAACTGGAATGGTGAAATGCTGGCCGACAGGCCGGAGCCATTGATCTTCAATGCCTGGGCCAAGGAGCTGTCGCACGCCATCTTCGCCGAACGGCTGGGCGAGGATTTGATGGGCGACTATTGGGAATTGCGTAACGTCCAGGCCGGGATGGTCAACGTGCTCAAGGACGTCGATGGTGCCGCAGCCTGGTGCGGCAAGGGGGGCTGCGCGCCCTTGCTCGGCACGTCACTGGACACGGCCATAGCCGGCTTGAAGACGCACTTCGACAATGACCCGCATGCCTGGCGCTGGGGCGAAGCGCACAAGGCGGTATCTGAGCATCAACCCTTTGCCAAAGTCGCCTTTCTGGCGCCGATATTCGATATCGATGTGCCCTCGCCGGGCGACACTTATACGGTAGACGTGGGGCGCTACAACCTGCGCGACAAGGACAAGCTGTTCACCAATCACCACGCTCCCAGCATGCGCGCCCTGTACGACTTGTCCAATCTGGAAAATTCACGCTTCATGCACTCGACCGGCCAGTCCGGCAACGTGTTGTCGTCACACTATTCGGACTTCAGCCGGCGCTGGGTCAACGTCGAGTATTTGCCGATGGCCATGAAGCGCGAAACGGTGGAAAAAGACAAGATGGGAACCTTGACGCTGACGCCCTAAGATCATACGCTGGATCTTCATGAGCCTGGTGAAGCGGTTTTTGCGCATTTCGAAGAATATTACGCTTACGAGCGTATGGCCTATCTGCGTTATGCCGGCCTGGTGGACGGGATTTGCTATCCGCTGTTTTACCTGGTTTATATCTATCTCGTTCCACATCCCTACGAGAACTTGCCGATCCGCCTGATTTGGCGAGATGCATCAGGCAAAGCATTCCTTACTGGGCATGAGTGGCGACGTCGGCGCACAAGCCTTGCATCGCCTGGTCAAGCGTTATTACCCGCTCATTGCGACAGGGGTCTTGCCCATGGAAGCCGACTGGTTCGATCGGATCGAGCAAACACATGCGGCGACCGTACGCGCTTTGCAGGCGGCCTTTCCGGAGAATGGCAACAGTGGCAAGGCTTTGCACTGAATGCCGGAAACAGATGCTTACATCTGTCACGCAATTCACACTACTGCAAAATTTCTGCCAGGATTATGATGGCAGCATATTCCGCAAGGCAGCCGCTCATACGGCATTACAAGTAGCAACTTGAGCGGCAATTCAACTTTTCCTGATGGTGGAGGCACTATGGTTCAGGGCGGTCGTTTATTGATCCGCGTCGCTGTGACAGTGGCAGCGTTGGCGATATCGGGTTTGTTTGCAGCCCCGGCTGCGACGGCAGCGACCGCACAGAATCAATTGACCGAACAACAACGCGCATTGCATGTCTTGAACCGCCTGGGCTACGGCCCGCGGCCTGGCGACATCGAGATGGTGATGGGCATGGGTATCGACCATTACATCGACGCGCAATTGCATCCGCAAAGCATACGCCTGCCCAATGAACTGCTGGACCGTCTTGACAAATTGACGTCGCAAGACATGCCCATCGGCGACCTGCTGGGCGAATATGTCTCGGCACAAAAGGCGGCAAAGAACGGCGACGAAGAAGCGAAAAGGAAACGCAAGGAGACCTTCCAGACCATTGCCGAGCAAACCGACGAGGCACGTCTTGCGCGGGCGATCTACAGCCCGGCCCAACTGGAAGAAGTCATGGTCGACTTCTGGTTCAATCACTTCAATGTCTATGCCGGCAAGGGCCTGGACCGGGCACTGATTCCCAGCTATGAACGTGATGCCATCCGGCCCTACGTGCTGGGACATTTCCGCGACCTCTTGGGCGCCACGGCCAAGCACCCGGCCATGCTGTTTTACCTCGACAATTGGCAATCGGTTGCGCCGGGGTTTGAGCCGCCGCGCCGTTTCGGGCAGCCGGCCCAGACCAAGGTCAACGGCTTGAATGAAAATTACGCACGTGAGCTGATGGAACTGCACACCCTGGGTGTGGATGGCGGCTATACCCAGCGAGATGTCACCGACCTCGCACGCATGCTGACGGGCTGGACCTTCGAGCCGCAAAAGATGATCAAGGGTGGTGCAGTCTTTACTTTCGCGCCACGCCGCCACGATGATGGCGACAAGGAGTGGCTGGGCCGCCATGTCGGCCCGCGTGGGGTAAAGGAGGGCGAATGGGCGCTCGATATCCTGGCCGCACATCCCTCGACGGCACATCACATCAGCTACCAATTGGCTCAATATTTCGTCAACGACAATCCGCCTCCGGCGCTGGTTGACCGTCTGGCCAAGCGCTATCTCGACACCAATGGCGACATCCGGGAAGTGTTGCAGACCCTGTTCAAGAGCCCGGAGTTCTGGGATCCGAAACAGATGGATTCGAAATTCAAGACGCCTTACCAATATGTGGTGTCGTCCGCACGCGCCAGCGGCTTGCCGATCAACAATATCCGTCCACTACTGCGCACATTGAACCAGCTTGGCGAACCACTCTACGGTTGCCAGACGCCTGACGGCTACAAGAACACCGAAGACGCCTGGCTCAACCCCGATGCCATCACCCGGCGCATCAACTTTGTCACGGTGCTGGCAACCGGCAAGCTGCCGCTGGCTGCCGCGCCGAACGAACCGGTCAACGCCCTCAACGGCATGCAGGCTCAGCCTGCACAAACCGCACAGCCCGCCGCTGGCGACAAGCGAACCTCGCCGCCGGTCGATGCGCAAGCCTTGCTTGCCACGCTGGGCGAGACGGTTTCGGTAAAGACCCGCGACACGGTCATGCAAAGCGAACCAGGCTTGCGTTCGGCCATGATCCTGGGCAGCCCCGATTTCATGCATCACTGAGAGGCCATAGCAAAATGAACATGGCGTTGTTGCTGGGGGCGGCCATCCGCATCCTTGCCGTACTACTCGTACTGTCTGCGTCGCAGCGCCTAGCCCTGCTCATTGTGCTATGGCATCCAAGTACACGTAATAGATAGGAAACATCATGAAACGCAGAGACTTTCTCCAGGCGGCCGCAGCGGGTGGCTTGCTTCTGCCGTTCGGCCGCCAGGCCTGGGCAGCAACTTCACCCATTGGCGCACCGACCAAGAACAAGATGATCGTCGTCATGCTGCGTGGCGCCGTTGACGGCTTGAGCGTGGTGGCACCGCATGCCGATGCGAATTACTATCGCTTGCGGCCTGCTATTGCCGTGCCGCGTCCCGGACAGGAGAATGGCGCAATCGACCTCGACGGTTACTTCGGCTTGAACCCAGCCCTATCGACGCTGCAACCCTTATGGCAAGGCGGAAAACTGGCCTTCGTCCATGCTTCCGGCTCGCCCGACCCGACACGTTCGCACTTCGACGCGCAAGACTATCTGGAGTCGGGCACCCCCGGGCGCAAAGCAACCGCGGACGGCTGGATGAACCGCATGCTGGGTGGCCTGCCCGGGCCTGTCACGCCAACGCGCGCGGTTGCCATCGGGCCTTTGATGCCGCGCATTCTCTCCGGGCGCGTGGAAGCATCGAACATCGCTTCGGGTGCCGCAGGTTCGAAAGCCACCGCTCTCGACCGCCCGCAGGTGGGCGATGCGTTCGACAAGCTGTATTCCGGCGACGACAAGTATTCCAAGGCTTACCAGCAATCCCAGCAGACACACCAGGAAGTGATGATTTCACTCGATAGTGAAATGGAAGCGGCCAACGGCGGTGCGCCTTTGCCGAACGGCTTTCCCGACGATGCCGAGCGCCTGGCAAAGCTGATGCGCAAGGACCCCAATATCCAGATCGCCTTCCTGGCCGTCGGTGGCTGGGACACCCATGCCAACCAAGGCACGGTGAAGGGGCAGCTTGCCAATCGTCTCAACCCCCTCGGACTTGGCCTGGCCAACCTGGCGCAACAATTGGGGCCGATGTTTGACGATACCACCATCGTCGTCATGTCTGAATTCGGCCGGACCGCCAAGCAAAACGGCAACAATGGCACCGATCACGGACATGGCAACGTCATGTGGGTCATGGGCGGCAAGGTCAATGGTGGCAAGGTATACGGTGACTGGCAGGGCATGGAAGAGAATAGGCTCCATGAGGGCCGCGATTTGCCGGTCACGACGGACTTCAGGCAAGTACTGGCCCAGATCGGCGAGCGTCACCTGCGCCTGCCGGACGCCAAACTGTCCCAGGTATTTCCTGACTTTCCGGGTAACCTGCGCGCAGACCTCATTCGCGCATAGTTTTTCGAACAATTCCACGCCGAATTCGTGCCTGAACGGCAACGAAAATCAAGCCTCTATCCATAGAGATTCTTGCGCAGATTCGTTGCTGTTGTTTATTCGTCTTTCACAAGAAAAAGATTGCGTTCGCGCAAAGGTGTTAGCATAGTGTTCGTGATGAAGCCCACCAGGTCACAAGCCGGGCAGGTTCGGGGGAACATTCATGACACTTGGTCGCATTTTATTTGTAATTGCAGTATCAACACTGATTTTCGGCTGCAAGGATTCCGGCGACTCCGCGAGTTCGCCTGTTGTTGCTGCGCCCGCCAAAGCACCCTCTCCCAAAAAAGTTGCGCTGGTCATGAAAACCTTGACCAATCCTTTCTTCATCGACATGGAGCATGGCGCTCGGCGCGCAGAAAAGGAATTCGGCATTGAACTCGAGGTCAAGACCGGATCTGACGAAACTGCAATCGAGCAGCAGATCCAGATCGTTGATAGCCTGATCCAGTCGCACGTTGACGCCATTGTGATTGCCCCCGGCGATTCGCAGCGTGTGGTGCCCATCCTGAAGAAAGCGCAGGCTGCAGGCATCGTCATCATCAATATCGACAACAAACTTGACGCCGGCGTCGTTGCCAGCCAACAGATGACGCCGCCACCGTTCGTCAGTAGCGACAATGAAGCGGGTGCCTATCGCACCGCAAAATACCTTGCCGATCAGGCCAGGAAGCCCATCCAGGCCATCATCATCGAAGGCATGCGTAGTGCCGCCAACGGGCAGATGCGTACGGATGGGGCCAAGCGCGCCTTCGCCGAGAATGCGAATGTGCGCCTTGTAGCCAGCGAAAGCGCGGAATGGAAGATCGACCTGGCGCACGACGTAGCGCGCAAGCTGTTCGATGCGCACCCCCAGGTGCGTCTTGTATTTTGCGCCAACGACATGATGGCACTCGGTGTGATCAAATACCTGCAGGATAGCGGCCGCAAGGATGTGCTCGTGTCCGGCTATGATGCGCTCGACGAGGCACGCGCTGCGGTCAAGAACGGCACGATGGCGGTGACGCTGGACCAGCAGGCTGCTGAGCAGGGCTACCAGGGCGTGGCCCTGGCAGTGCGGGCACTGAAAGGCGAGAACGTGCCGGCGACCCTGATCGTGGATTCGCACCTTGTGACGGCGGGCGCCGCAGACCAGGCTGCGAATTGAAAAGCAAGCTCACGGTCAAGCTGATCGGCTACCTGATCGTCGTCAGTATCCTGCCACTCTCGGTTTTCGCCCTGTTGTCTTACGACCTGGCGCGCGACACCTTGGTCAAACTGGCGCGCGGCTATGGTGCCCAATTGCTCGACAATCAGACCGAATACCTGCAATTGCAGATGGAGCAGGTGGAAAACCTCGGCAGCCGCATCGCTGGAACCGAGGAAATCAGTACGGTAGCGGCCAAGGCCGATGCACAGGGCGCCGAGCACAATGCCTATGATGACCTTTCCACCCAGGCGGAGATCAGGCAAAGCCTCAACGCCTACAGTAGCGCAAAGGGAATCGTTTCGATCGACTTGTTGACCGCCAAGGGGCATCGCTTCTACGTCGGCGACACCCTGACCGTGCCTGCAGCAAACGAGGCGACCCGCCTGCGTTTTTTCAAGGCTGGAATCGAGGCGCCGCAGGCGGTGCTGTGGCTGGGCGTGGAAGACAATCTCAACCCCGCGTCGCCGAACCGCAAGGTGGTGAGCGCGGTCAAGATCATCCGCCGCTATTCCGAAGAAAAACGCTCATCCGAACCGGTCGGCATGCTGCTCATCGATTACTCGACCGAGGCATTGGCCCAGCATTTCAGCCAGGTCGACCTTGGTCGGAACGCCTATCTGCTGGTTGCCGATGGCAAACGCCGATTGATCTATGCACCCGACCGGGCGCGTATCGGTTCGGACCTGCCGGCGCAGCTCATGGGCTTGCCGCAACAGGGCAGGGGAAGCGTACGTATGGCGCTGGAGGGCCATGATGCCTACATCGGTTACGCCTGCGCCGCCCAGACCGGGTGGTGCGCCTATAGCGTCATTCCCGAAGCCACATTGCTGGCGCCGATGCGGCGGCTGACGGAAGCCGCGGTCTTGCTGATGCTGGTCAGTTTCGCCGTGATCGTGCTGGCGGTACGCCGCTTCCGGCGCAGTATTGTACGACCCATCCAATCCATCACCAGCAGCTTCAAGAAAATCCAGGAGCAGCGTTCCAGCGCCGTGGCGCCCTTGCCGCTGCCGTCGAGCCGCGACGAAATCGGCGAGCTGGTGGCGTGGTTCAATGACTTCCTCGCATCGCTGCATCTGCGCGAGCAATATGAAGAACGGCTGCGCGAAAGCGAACAGAAATTTTCCAGCATTTTCCAGTTGTCGCCGATTCCACTCGGCATCGTCCGGATCGGTAGCGGTGAATTCGTCGACGTCAACGATCATTGGTTGCGTCAATTCGGTTTCACGCGGGAAGAAGTCATCGGCCAAACCTCGCTCAAGCTGGGCATATGGTGCGACCCTGAAGACCGGTTGCGCATGCTCAAGGAAGTGCAGCGCACGCGCGTCGTCAACGATTTTGAAGCACAGCACAGGACCCGGGATGGACGTATCCTGGACGTTGTGATGTCGGGCTGCCCGCTGAATTTTCAGGGCCAGGAGCTGTTCATCTTTTCCCCGGTGGACGTGACGCGCCAGCGCCAGATCGAGCAGGAAATCCGCGACATCAACCAGCAGCTTGAGTCGCGCGTCCAGTCACGCACTGAAAAGCTCGAACGCGCCAACAGCGAACTGGCGCAGGCGATGGAAAGCCTGCAGCGCACCAAGGGCGAACTGGTGCGTTCGGAAAAGATGGCTGCACTTGGTTCGCTCGTGGCCGGCGTGGCTCATGAACTCAATACACCGATCGGCAACAGCGTCACCGTGGCCAGCACCTTGCAAGACCAGACAGACATTATCCGCAAGGCCATTGAAGGTGCCGGGGTGCGAAAGTCTGAAATTCTTGAATACCTCGATATTGCCGCCAAGGGTTCGGAGCTTTTGATGCGCAACCTCGGTACTGCGCGCGAACTGGTGGCGGGCTTCAAGCAGGTCGCGGCCGACCAGGCCAGCAACCAGCGGCGCCAGTTCAATCTCAAGGAAACCGTGGAAGGCATATTGGCCACCCTGGTGCCGATGTACCGCAAGACGCCTTTCGAGATGGAATGTGAACTTGGCGAAGGTATCGTCATGGATAGCTACCCCGGCCCCCTGGGGCAGACCTTGACCAACTTCGTGACGAATGCCCTGGCGCATGCGTTTGAGGGGCGCACGGCGGGGACCATGCGCCTGGTGTGCGCCAAACGCGGCGATGCCCATGTCGAAATCCGCTTTTCCGACGACGGCATTGGCATTCCCCCGGAAAACCGCAACCGCGTATTCGATCCCTTCTTCACCACCAAATTGGGGCAGGGCGGCTCTGGCCTGGGCCTCAATATCGTCTATAACATTGTCACAAGTGTGCTAGGCGGCACCATCGAGCTGGAGTCGGAATTTGGCCACGGCACGAGCTTCATCGTGGTCTTGCCCTTGAATGCACCGGTGATTTCGGCAGGCAACTCCATGTAGTGACAATGAATTGATTGCGTGCAATGTTGAGGCCATGGCATTGGCCGCAACTTGCAAATCGGAGAATCTACACTACACTTCAGCACTCCAAGAGGCGCCAAGGTTTATGCTGCTTGCCGCGTGGCGCGACATCAAGGAGTTGCCATGCTTACTCTTACCTATGCGCTGGTAGCACTTTCCGTTGAACAGCGGAAAGTCAAGGAACGAGTGCTTGAACTACAGCAAGAAGTGCAGATTGAACGCAAGCAAAGACTGTTGGGCAATCGGGCGCACGTTGAATCCCTGGTTTCGCAATTCATCAAGCTTGACGAGGCCTGCCGTTCGCGCAACATCGAGCACTATGTGCTCCCGGCCATCCGTACGGCGACTTCCGAAGCAGATTCCCTGCTGGCCGATATCGATGCCCTGACCTTGATGGGGCGCATCACTCTGAAGACTGTCCATGCCCGGTTGCGCCAGGCTACGGCGCGTGGTTCGTTCGAACTGGATTTCCTGTGTGATTCCTTGCAACAGTATTGCCAGGACATGCTCAAGCGGCTGGAGCTTGAAGAAGCGCAGGTGCTGCCGCTCGCGCAGCGGGTCATTTCAAGCGATGAATGGTTTGACATTGCTGCGCGCTTCATTTCCAGCGACTTGGGGCGCAGCGAGCGCGAGCAAGCCGAAAGGGAAGAGGAGCGGGCTGTTCACACCAGTTCCATTCGGGATAGGGTCGGCGCCGCCGCACGGCGCCATGCCCTGAACTGAGACCTCGCCTTACTTGGCCGACCGCGCAAGCAAGCCGTCGGCGTCCTTCCTGTACTGTTCCGCGAAGGCTTTCCAATCCGTTTCCACCTGATCGGCCATTTGCACCGCAAGGTCAACCAGCGCACCAAGCTTTTTTGTGTTGCTGCCAAATGCAACCAAGTCGTCGGCATTGGCCGAACCTTGCCTGCCTGAGGCGCGCAATTGTGCCGAAGCAGCAAGGCCGCCGAATTGGCACATGAGGTGGTTGAGTTGCTTGGAATGGGCTGCGGCGCCTTCAAGGTCGACACGGTCTTGCAGCGGTTGCAGTCCCTTGACCAGGAACGGTTTGCCTTCCAGGTCCACCGCTTCGAGGAAGGACGGCGGTACGGCCTGCATGCGCGCCGCAATGGTGGCCACGCGTTCGGATTCGGAATGCCATTTCGGTTGCTTGACCGGTGTGAACGGTTCGACGGCCGACGGAATGCTTTCCTTCAAATCGAGCAGGTAATGGCCGTCAAGCCCGCCCTTGCCCTCGATCAAAATGGCAAAGCGCTCCAGCCCCAGGCTGCCCGTGCCGGCAATGCGCCGTGCGATGTCGATCACCTTGAAAAATTCCGGATTGGGCTTGGACTTGGCGTATTCCTTGATCCAGGCTTGCACGCGCCTCTTGTCCTTGTCCGATGCAGGCAAGGCCTTGCCCTTGTCGAGGCGGATCTGGGTGTGGTTGGATTCGGCCGATGTGCGGCTGGCAATGAAGTCGCGGCGCTTGCGGGTACGCAATTGCTCGAACAGTTGGCCGATCAGGCCGTCCGCCGCGTCGCGATCGATCCAGCGCGACTTGCCCGATGCCAAGGTGGCGCCATAGGTTGCCAGGCATTGGTGTGCCATGTCGATGGCTGCATTGCGCTCCAGGTTCATCGATGGCGCTGCAATCACAATCGAGCTCAGCGTGCGCAGGATTTCCCAACTGCAGGGAGCGAGCACGGCCTCGTCGAAATCGTTCATGTCGAAATAGACTAGGCCGTTGTCGCCCTTGTAGGAGCCGAAGTTCTCCAGATGCAGGTCGCCGCAGATCCAGGCTGCCGGCGCGTCGGACAGCAAGGCGTGTTTGGGCAATTGGCCAAAGTAGAGCGGGCAGGTGCCGCGCAGGAAGGAGAAGGGATTGTCGGCAATGGCCTTGTATTTCAAGGCCAGGCGTTCCGGGTCGCGGCCGGCATTGTCATGGACAACTTTTTCAACTGACTCGGGCAGGGCTTTCATTATTTTCTCCTCCAAAACGAAACAGTTGCCGGCCCCGCCGGACGGGTATCAGCGCATATTGCCGGTGTGGCCCAGTGAATAGCGGCCCGGCTGCGGCCAGACGGCCAGGCCGTGCGGTTCCTTGCCGACCGGAATGCTGACCGTATCGCCATTGCTGACGTTGATGCGATAGACCACATCGTCGAAGCGGCCCGAGAGCCAGATGTATTGGCCGTCGGCCGTGACGTTGCCCATGTCGGGGCTGCCGCCGCCGGGGATGGGCCAGACGGCTTCAACCTTGTTGGTGGCAAAGTCAAGTATCGCCAGGCTGCCCTTGCCATGCCGCTTGCCATGGATCGCACGCGAACCGCGGTTGGCGATATAGAGCTTCTTGCCGTCACGGCTTGGATAGAGGCCATGCGTGCCGATGCCGGTGGGGATGAAGCCGGTCTGGGTAAAGCTGTCGCCGTCGATGGTGAACACGCCATCGGCTTCCATGTCGGCGATGTACCAGGTCTTGCCGGCAGGGCCGATGCGGATGTCTTGCGGCATGCCGCTGCCGGTGGTGCAGATTTCTGCTGCCTTGCCGTCTGGCGCGGGCAGCACTTCCTTGGTCGGTGCACCGCGCTTGGCCAGCTTCAGGTAGCCCATCACCTTGTGGTTGACCAGGTCGATCTTGGCCAGCGACCCATTGAATTCGCAGGTGAAGATGGCGTATTTGCCGTCGATGGAAAAGTCGGCATGGTTGATGCCGGCGCAGCCGGGCGTGGCAATCGATTCGACCGGCTGCATCGTATGCGGGTCACGCAGGTCGAGGCGCTTGCGGCTTTCGGCCACGACCATGGCAAAGCGGCCGTCAGGCGTGAAATACATGTTGTAGGGGTCGTCCACCGCGATCGACTTGCCCGGCTTGCCGGTCTTGGGATCAATCGGTGTCAGGCTGCCGGCGGCTGAACCTTCTGCATTGTTGGCGACCCACAGCGTTTGCAAATCCCAGGACGGCACCACGTGTTGCGGGTTGAAGCCGACCTTGAACGTGTCGATCACACGCATCGTGGTGGGGTCGATCACGGAAACGTCACCCGAGGTGTGGTTGGGGACATAAATGCGGGCCAGGTCGCCGTTCAGGGCTGTGCTGAAATGACCTGCTGCGATGTCGCTATAGAGATTGTTCGGATCGCTAACAGGTGGCATGCCGGGCACGGTGACGATGGCATTGCCGGCCTGTTGTGCCTGCTGTGATGGTTGCGCTGCGGCCAGGCCGCAGCACATGGCGGCGGCCATACCAAGGGTGGCAATACCGAAAGCGGCAAAACGGTGTTTCTTCAAATACATAAAACCAGACTCCAACGAAATTATTGCTCGATTCTTTTTGTGCGACACTCGCGTTTTAACGTGCCGTGGCTTTCCTGATTGCCGCTACGGTCTTTTCGACCACGAAATCCACGCCGGGTTGCCCCAATTCTGCGCTGGCACGGCGAGGGTCGCCATAGACGCCTTGTTCTGCTGCCGGTTTTGCCGCATGTGGCAGGGCGTCGGCGCGCACCAATTGGGCGTCCAGCGCCAGCATCAATGAGGTATCGGCCAGGCCGGCATGGGTGCCGATTTCAGCCTGGCTGAAGCCGCGTCCTTTCAGGAACTGGACGTAATCGTCTTGCGTGGCGCGGTAGTACTCCGGTAGCGCATGCGCTTCTGCCTTGCTTGTCGCCCAGGCATGGTTCAGGCGGTCCGCACTGATCTTCAGGTCTGCCTGATAGCCGCCATGGTCGCCAAGGAACACCACGTCACGGAAACCGTGCTGCTTGAAGCTCTGTGCAGCGGATTCCAGCGTCTTTTCGAACACCTCATCGCTCACGGTGATGGTGCCGGGAAAGCGCATGTGGGCCGTGGGCGAATTGATCGATCCTTCAGGCACATAGGCGATGACGGGGGCCACGATGGCGTTGCCGAGTTTTTCGGCGATTTTCTGCGCCAGCAGGTGCGCGCGTACATTGTGCTTGCCCAACGCCATGTAGGGGCCGCTTTGTTCGGTGCCACCGATTGGAACCAGGATGGTGGTCTTGCCGGCCGCCAGTTGTTCCTTCAGTTCGGTCCAGGTCAGGTCTTCCAGGAATACCGATGGCTGTGCCACCGACGGCTGCGCAGCAAAGGCGCTCTCAATTCCGCACAGAAGCAAGCTGCACAACAGGATTCGGGAAACGTTGACGATCATGTAGGAAGATTGCGCCAGGCCTTTATAACCCATAAACGCCCATATATGCCCAGGAATGGCCAGAAGCGACGAAAAGCCTGGATTGCAGCGCACTGCGATTTTGAAAGTTGAAGGATAATGCCTGCCAATGCAAGAACATAGCATTATCGCATCAAATGTCATCTTTATGCGATTGTTTTGGCCAATTTTACCTTTGTCGCCCCAAGTGCTACGCCGTGGTCGTCAGATTCTCCACTTGCAGGGCGACCGCTAGATTTCGCCCCGATGCCTTGGCGCGGTAAAGGGCGGCATCGGCAGTCGAGATCAATTGCCAGCTATCGCTGGCCGGCGAGGGGTCTACTGCAGCGACACCGATACTGACGGTGACGTGCCCGAGTTCCGAGTTGACAAAGGGAATACGCTGTTTTTCCACGGCCTTGCGCAATTTCTCTGCCACTACTGTGGCCCCTTCCAGCGTGCAGTTGGGCAGGATAACGGCAAACTCTTCGCCGCCGTAGCGCGCCACCACGTCACTGGCACGCTGCATTTCGTCAGACATGGACGATGCTACTTTTTTAAGGCATTCGTCGCCAGCCAGATGGCCATAGTGGTCGTTGTAATGCTTGAAATGGTCTACGTCGACCATCAGCAGCGCCAGCGGCTGGCTGTCGCGCATGGTGCGGCGCCACTCCAGCTTCAGGGTTTCATCAAAGGCGCGGCGATTGGCAATGCCGGTCAGACCATCATGGTTGGCCAGCTCCTGCAGGGCGGTCTGGGCCAGTTTTTGTAGGGTCATGTCGCGCAGGGTTTCGACGACGGCGATCAGCTTGCCGTCCTTGTCGTAGATTGGGCCAGCGTCGATGGCGAGGTACAACCGTGACCCGTGATGCGGCATCACGCACCAGTTTTCAGCGTAGAGCCCGTAGCGTGGCTCTTCGATGGAGCCGTGCTCAGGGTAATACACGTCGACCTCGGTGGTGCGCGACTGGGCAATCAGATCGGCCAGGCAAGGGCGCGGAGTTGTGTAAAAACCGCGCCAATGCTCTGACTTGCCGATCATCTCCGAGGCGGACAGGCCGGTCAGCCGTTCACAGGCGTGATTCCAGATCATCACGCGACACTCGGCGTCGATGACGAAAGTCGGTACCACGAGATGTTCCATCAGGTTGACGGCAAATTCACGGTCCGATTCGCTGGCGGGTGCGCCCGCCGCAGGTAGTGTCTTGGTCTTGTTTTTCATCCGGGCTCCATTGCCGCGGTGCCAATTGGCACGCGGCAAAAGCAGTCTCAGGTCTCCAATGACACTATTCTACTACGCCGACTCCATGGCGCAGGCACGACCCAGCCCGGCTTCACCTTCCTGGTCAGAGGGGATGTGGAACGGCTGGGTGCCGTCGAAGTGATCCCAGAATTCCTGCATTTTTTGCAGAATCGCCGGGGCGTATTTGGCCAGCCAGTCCTGCAAGGGCGTGTCGACTTCGACGATGACTTCAGCCATGCCGCACAGGTCGCGGATCACGACGATGGTCAGCCCCGCGATGCCGGGACGTTTCACGCCCAGCATGTCCACGGCGATCTTGTGCCCCAGCAGGTAGCGCAGCAAGGCATCGTCGGTGCGCGCCAACTCGCGGTGCAGCAAGGCATCGCCCGAGACAATGTTGCGCATGAAATCGACGTGGGCCTGCGTCAGCATCTTGCCGGCGTTGCTGGCGCCAAAGTTGCGTTCGGCGAATTTTTTCCACTGCAGATCGGCTTCCTTCGGGCTTGCCGGCATATTGGCTGCATCGATACCGAGGATATAGCCGATCACCTTCCACAAATGCAGCAGATCGCCTTCTTCCTGCTCGCTGACAGGCACGTTGAACTTGCGCATGCCGCCGACGGCAACGGTGGAGAACGCCAGCATCGTGGCGGTCAATGCTTCCTGGTTGATCGGTTTGCCCCAGGCGGGATTCCAGTAGCCACGGTCGGTCGGGCACTGGGCGCTTTGGGCATATTGCCGTATGGTGGCGTGCATCAGGCGGATTTTCTGCGTGGTGCGGATGCCGTTGCCGGTTTCGCTCATGCCCTGTTCGGCAATGACGGCGCGCACGAAGCGCAGGGTTTCAGACAGCCGACGCGCGAAATGCTGGGTCAATTGCCCGGTGAGGGCCAGGGTTTGCGAGCCGCCGACCTGCCACGCGTTCATGATGGGCAGGGACAGGTAGAGCAGCACCATGTTGTACGGGATCGCCTGGACCGCAAGGAATTGGTAGGCGCGCTTCAGGATCACGGGGTCGGCCCAGGACGGCAATTGCTGCGACAGCGCAAGATAGGTGCTCAACTGTGGCGGCGTTGCGGGCGGCCAGGCTTCAGGATTGTGCAACACGGGCATGATGGCGTTGACCAGTTGGCGGTCGCCGGCGGCGAAGATCGCGGTTACAGTCTCATCCGCCAACGGGTCGCCTGCGGCACGCATAGCATCGAATCTGCTGTCCGGCCAGGCCTGGACAAAATCCTGCGGAAAATTTTGTTTTTTCATTCTCTGTCATCTCCCTAATGTTGTGGTACTTGTATTCGGCGCCACGAGCGGATTCATTAACAGCGCCATGACGTATTTTTGTTGGCAAATTGCAGAACGCCTTTGTTAAATTGTCGATCGGAGCGCAATTAACTATCCCGCTGGAAATTTCTTTGTCTACACCTCTTGTTCGGCGCACCGCCTTGATGCAATATGCTTTTGCGCAACTTGATAATGATGCATCAAGCCTGCAATTTTGCAACCCGTTTTTTGCTACACGTTAATGAATTTGTCCACAGATGAAGGTGCACAGCAAGCATGACCAAGCTTGAGACAATGGCTGCATCACGCTATGGCACGGTGCTGGAGGCGGCACCATTTCCCGTAGTCGGGTTGCGATCCGATCTGAAGATTGATTTCTGGAATGCCGCTGCGACTGGATTTTTCAAGCTTGCCGCGTCTGAAGCGATTGGGCGCCGGCTTGACGAGATATTGCTGCTGCCTGCGCCTCTTGATTGGCAATCGCAATTGCAGTCGCCCGTTTTGGATTGGGTGCAAGTCGAGGTGCTGCTTGGCGAAAAGCGGGTCAAGCTGGTGCAATGGAAGGCTGCCGTCGATCAGGGCACGGTCTTGTATTTCCGCGACACTCCGTCGCCGGAGTCCGAGCTGCTGCAGAGCTATCGCCACTTGCGTGACCTGACTGACAACCTGCCGCTGGCAATCTTCCAGTTCCGCTATGTTGATGGTGTGGCGAGCTTCCCCTTCATCAATCGCCATTGGACGCGATTCGATCTTGATACCGAAACTGCTGCAACGAATGCCGAGCACGTTCTGACCACCATTGTCGAAGAAGACATGCCGCGGGTGCTGGAGTCGATCCGCGAAGTGGCGGAGAAGGGCGGCAGATGGCGCCAGGAATATCGCATCCGCCTGAAAGATGGCCGCGTGCGCTGGATGCTGGGTGAATCCATGCCGATTCCACACCCTGAAGGCGGTTATGTCTTCAACGGTTTCTGGCAAGACATCACGGAGATGAAGGAAACGGCCCAGCGCCTGTCTGAAGCACAGGCCGCAGCTGAGGCTGCAAGCCGGCGGCTAAAGGACATCACGGAAACCCTGCCTGTTGCGGTATTCCAGTTCCGTGAAGGGCCGCAAGGTGAGCGCGGTTATATCTACGTCGGAGAAAACGTCAAAAATATCCTGGGTGTTACGGCCGAGGAGATCAAACAGGACCGGCTTGCGCGCTGGCGCCATACGCCGGTGGAGTTTCGCGTGCCGGCGCAGGAACAGGTGGCGCACGCAGTCAACACACGGGAATACACCCGCATTCGCTCCTGCGTTGAATTCGACGGCAAGCGGCGCTGGATCCATGCCGTTGCCGTGCCGAGTGCCTTGCCCGACAACTCCTTCGTCTGGAATGGTTTCTGGATGGACGAGACAGAGGCGCGGGAACAGGCGGAAAGCTTGCGCATCGCAAAGGAACAGGCCGAAGACGCCACGCGCATCAAATCGGTGTTCCTGGCCAACATGAGCCACGAGATCCGCACTCCGATGAATGGGGTCATCGGCATGCTCGATCTGCTGCTCGACACCGAACTATCCGACGTGCAGCGTGAATTCGCGGCCGTCGCTCAAAGTAGTGCCGAGAGCCTGCTGCAATTGATCAACGATATCCTCGACTTTTCCAAGATCGAAGCCGGCAAGTTGCCGCTCGAATCGATTTCCTTCGACCTCTTGCACGAGATCGAGGCTGTGTCGCAGGCGCAAGGGATGGATGCGCGCAACAAGGGCCTGGAACTGGTCGTGCATTATCCGCCGGCGGCACCTCGCCGCATGCGCGGCGACCCGACTCGGGTGCGCCAGATCATGACCAACCTGCTGTCCAATGCGATCAAGTTCACGTCGCGCGGGCATGTGGTGGTCGATGTGGATGTGCAGGAAGAGCAGGGATCTTGCCGCTTGCGCCTGTCGGTAACCGATACCGGTATCGGGTTGGCACCGGACAAGAAGATGCAGGTGTTTGAGAAATTCACGCAGGCCGATCCATCCACTACGCGCCAATACGGTGGCACCGGATTGGGCCTGACCATCTGTAAACTGCTGGTAGAGCTCATGGGTGGACAGATTGGCGTCGAGAGCGAACTCGGTAGGGGCAGCACATTCTGGGTCGATCTGGAACTGCCGCGTGGCGAGGAAGAAAAGCACGAGCCTGAGCAAAATCCGCTTGCCGGAGTCCGGGTCCTGTTTGTCGACAACCAGTCAAACTATCGCAACGTGTTCGAAGAGTTGCTCACCCATGAAGGCATGCGCGTCGATATCCGTGACAGTGGCGCTGCCACGCTCTCTGCGATGAAAACCGCAGCAGCGGCACACGACCCTTATCGCATCGCCGTGATCGCACCGCGCATGCAGGATATCGATGGCATCAGCCTTGGCGGCGCCATCAAGGCCGACCCGGAATATGGCGAGACCCTGCTGGTCATGCTGAGTGCGCAAGCGACACCGGCCGACGCCGACATGCTGGCACAGGCCGGTTTTTCCGCCTTGCTCAAGAAGCCGTTGCCACGCGATGTATTGATGCATACCTTGCAGTCGCTATGCAGTGCCCTGCAACGCGGCGAAGCGCCAAGCTTCATCAGCGGCGCCAACCATGCGTCTGCGGCGCCGGGCTTGCGCGCCGGCCTGCCGTTTGAGGGCTATCGCATCCTGGTGGTGGACGACAACGTAGTCAATCAATCGGTCGTGGTTCACATGTTGCGCAAATTCGGTTGCAAGACCGAGATTGCCGCCGATGGCCTGCAAGCGGTGGCAATGCATGGTGTGGGCGAATACGACCTCATCCTGATGGATTGCCAGATGCCCGAGCTTGATGGCTACCAGGCCACCATGCGCATCCGCACCAATGAGCGCGCGGCCGAAAGAAACGGCAAACCGGCGCAGCGCATCCCTATTGTGGCGCTGACCGCACACGCTCTGACCGGCGACAGGGAAAAATGTCTCGCCTCGGGCATGGACGACTACCTGCCCAAGCCAATCCGCCCGGCGACCTTGCGCGATACCCTGGCACGCTGGCTCGAGATGAAGAGCGATGGGCACGAATTGCAACACGAAGTCGCTGTCAAGGACGACCTCGATGGCATGCAGGAAGTATTCGGCGGCGACTTCGCCGAACTGGCCGGCCTGTTCCAGAACGATAGTGCCAAGCGCCTTGCCGCCATGGCGCGCGCTGCCCAGGAGTCCGACCGCGCCGAATTGCTCAAGCTGACCCATGCCTTGAGTGGCAGTGCTTCTTCCATGGGGGCAACAACTCTCGCCGCCTTGTGCAAGAAATTCGAGATGCAGTTGAAAAGCGGCATCATGGATGACCTGGAAGCGAAAATTGCCGCCATTGATGCAGATTATCGCAAGATAGATCGTCGTTTGCATGCAATGTTGGAAACTTCATAGCGTTATGCTATTCAAAGTATCGGCAGAATCAATTTCGCGCCATTCAGTTGCAATGATTTAATAACAATTTTCAAGGAGTCATGATGCGACACCTCGTTTTATCCTGCGCACTTTTGCTTGCCGCTACCACCCAGGCCGCCGAAACCGGCCCCTCCCTCACGGTGCCGATGAATGTGGTCGACGAAAAAGGCGTCGTCACACCCGCCGGCGAAATCACCGTCACCGAATCGCAATACGGCCTGATCTTCTGGCCGGCATTGTCGGGCTTGCCTACGGGCTTGCACGGCTTCCACATCCATGAAAATGCCTCCTGCGATTCAGTGATGAAAGATGGCAAGCCCATGGCCGCCATGGCGGCCGGCGGACACTGGGACCCAATGAAGACGGGCAAGCATGCCGGCCCCTATAGCGACGGCCATCTGGGCGACTTGCCGGCGCTGTTTGTCGGCAACGATGCACGTGCCGTCTACCCGGTGCTGGCACCGCGCCTGAAATCGCTCGATGCCTTGCATGGCCATTCGTTGATGATCCATGCCGGTGGCGATAATCATGACGACCATCCGGCGCCTCTGGGTGGCGGTGGCGCGCGTATCGCCTGTGGCGTCATCAAATAAGTTAACGCAAATGAGTTAACGCAAATAAGTCAAAGCAAAACAACAGGGAGGAGAATCAATGAATCGACAAGCATTCAGCCTGCTCGGCGCCGCGGCAATTGCTGCGGTGTCCGTCGCGGCGTCGGCCGCAGATGCCGGCAAGAAGCCGGCCGCCCTGAATTCGGCCACTCCGGAAACCTCGATCTGCAGCGTCAGTGCAATCGACCGTACCATTCCCTTCACGGTGGGCGACAAGGCGCTGTATTTCGTCAATATCCGCGACGGCGACAAGGTGCGTGCACCATTTCGCGTGGTCTTTGCCGTCTCCGGCATGGGCGTGGCGCCTGTTGCCGCAGGCGAGATCGAAGGCACGGGACACCACCATATCCTGATCGACCTGGATTTGCCGCCCGATATCAAGCAACCGATCCCGTTCGACAAGCCCGACGAATTCCAGCACCAGCACTACAAGCACTTCGGCAAGGGCGAGACGGAAACCGTCTTGAACCTGCCGCCGGGCAAGCACAAGCTGCGCCTGATGTTCGCCAACCATCAGCACATTCCCTACTACATTGCGAGCAAGGAACTGACGATCGAGGTTTTGCCGCCGGAAAAATGAGCTTGCGGGCTGTTGAAAAACGTAGCGAGCGAGCTAAGATTGGGGTCGAGGAGCGCACGCGTACGAATGTACGCGGAGCACCGCAGACCCTGAGATCGGTTCGCGCAGTAGTTTTTCAACAGCCTGCTAGCGCGGGTTGGGCACCAGCCTGTACCCGACGGCGGTTTCGGTCAGCAGGTGCTTAGGCTGTGTCGGGTCGTCCTCCAGCTTTTGCCGCAGGTGCCCCATGTAGACACGCAGGTAGTGGCCGCTCTCCGAGTGCGAAGGGCCCCAGACTTCGCGCAGCAATTGCGGGTTGGTGATGACTTTGCCCGGGTTGTTGAGCAAGGCGGCCAGCAGGCGGAATTCGGTTGGCGTCAGATGCACGTGTTGCCCGGCCTTGGTCACCTCGCGTTCGCGCAGATCGACGATGACGTCGCCGAAACTGATGCTGCCATTGTCGCCCGGAGCGGGCGTGCGGCGGCGGCGCAGGTTGGCCCGCACGCGCGCCAGCAATTCGCCCGAGCCGAAAGGCTTGGTCAGGTAATCGTCGGCGCCGGCATCGAGGGCGCGGATTTTCTCGGTTTCGGAAACGCGCGCCGATAAAACGATAATCGGCACGCTGGACCAGGCGCGCACGTCGCTGATCAGGTCGACGCCGTCACCGTCGGGCAGGCCGAGATCCAGGATGATCAAGTCCGGCTTGCGCGTGCCGGCGTCGATGGTGCCGCGCTTCTTCGAATCGGTCTCATACACGATCCAGCCTTCGGCTTCCATCGAAGCGCGCACGAAACGCCGGATTTGCGGCTCGTCTTCAATCAGGAGCACGGTTGGTTGGGGTTCAAGCATCGCCTTGCTCTTCGATGTCGGGCTCGATGTCGGGCATTTCAGGTGGTGTGCCCAGGGGCAGGGTAAAGCTGAACATGGCACCACCGAGTTTCGATCTTGCAGCCCGTATCATACCGCCATGGGCTTCGACGATGGCGCGGCAGATCGACAAACCGAGGCCGACACCGGACGTGGCCGATTCACGCTCGCCGCGTGCGAATTTTTCGAATAACAATTCTTCCTTGCCATGAGGCAGGCCGGGGCCGTTGTCACTGACTTCCACCTGCAGGAATTCCCCGCTGGTTTCAGCCTTGATCAAGATATGCGCATCTTCCGGCGTGTATTTGCCGGCGTTTTCCAGCAGATTGCACAAGACGCGTTCGACCAGCATGGCGTCGAAACGTACCAGCGGCAACCCTGGCGGGACTTGCGTCTCCAGTAGGCGGCTGCCCAGATGCGGCTTGCACAGGCGGATGGCGCTGCCAACCACTTCTTCAAAGGGTTGCCATTGCAGGTTCAATTGCACTTCGCCGTTCTGGATGCGTGCCATTTCCAGCAGGTTGGTCACCAGGGCGCTCATGCGCTGCATCTCGCTGTGCAAGTCCTGGGCGAGTTTTCCTTGTGCCGGTGGCAGGGGGGGGCTGGCCGAGGTCAGGGATTCCGCCAGGCCGATCAGGGCCGTCAACGGTGTGCGCATGTCGTGCGACAGCGTTGCCAGCAGTGAATTGCGCAAGCGCTCGGATTCCATGTGGACCAAAGCATCTTGCGCCACCTCAATGTAGTGCACACGCTCCAGTGCAATGGCAGCCAGGGCCGCATAGGTTTCGAGTTGCTGGCGTTGTTCCGGGATGAAGATCCAACGTCGCCCCTCGGGTTCGATGGCCAGCAAACCGCGCGTGCGCATCGGTGCGACCAGCGGCAGGTAAAAATAACTGCTGGCCGGTAGTGTGTCGGTGCCTATGCCTGCCGGCGTGGCACGGTCGAAGGCCCATTGCGCAATACCCATGTCCAGCACGGAGAGGTTCGGCGCCTGTTTTTCACCGCCCGTTATCGGTGGCGGCGCCAGTAGCCTGCCATTGGCATCGGGCAGGATCAGCGTGGCCCGTGCACGGAAGCTGCGCTGGATGAAACTGCGCGTGATCTCGAATATCTGCTCGGTCTGCAGGACGGAAGACAGCTCGCGGGCGAATTCATAAAGGGCACGCGAACGCGACTCGCGGTCGAATGCCACGCGCGCCTGGTAACGCAAGCCCGAAGTCAAATGTCCCGTAGTCAACCCGACTACCAGCATGACGCCAAACGTGACCAGATACTGGAGGTCGGTCACGGCGAATGAAAAGCGTGGCGGGACGAAGAAAAAATCGAATGCAGCGACCCCGACCACGGTTGCCACGATTGACGCGCCGCGCCCAAGCCATATCGCCACCAGAACCACCGTCAGGAGGAACAGCATGACGATATTGGCCAGGTCGAAATAAGGTAGCAGCGGCGTTGCCAACAATGCCGTCATCAAACTCGCGGCGGCGGCAAAGACATAGCTCCAGTAAGGCCAGCGCCCATCCGGTTCGTCTTCGAACTCCGGTGCCTTGCTGCCCAAGCCATCCCCGATGGCGGATTGGCGTGCAGACTCACCACCGATCTCGATCAGGTCGACGTCGGGCGCCATGGCAGCGATGCGCCGTATATGCGGCTTGCGCCAGGGCCAGGTCGGATGGGCGCGGCCGAGCACGATCTTGGAGAAATTCTGGCTGCGGGCGTAGTCGACCACGGTTCGTGCGATATCGCTGCCGGAAAGGACGGCAGTGACCGCACCAAGGTCGCCCGCCATCTTCAGCGATTTGAGGATGCGTTCGCGCTCTTCCGAGGCAAGCCGCTGCAGCTCCGGTGTTTCGACATAGATCACATGCCATTCCGCATTCAACTGGCTTGCCATGCGCGCCGTACTGCGGATGATGTGGTCGATGCCGGCGCGTGGGCCCAGGCAGGCAAGCAGGGCAGCATCGGTTTTCCAGACCCGGTTGATCGATTTTTCGATGCGGTAGGCTTGCACATCGTTTTCCAGGCGGTCCGCCGTACGGCGCAAGGCCAGTTCTCGCAGAGCGATCAGATTGCCCTTGCGGAAGAAATTGCGGGAAGCGCGTTCGGCCTGCTGCAATTGATAGACTTTGCCGGCACGCAGGCGGTTGAGCAACTCATCGGCTGGAATATCGACCAGCACCACTTCGTCGGCCGCGTCGAACACCGTGTCCGGCAAGGTCTCGGCCACGCGTATCCCGGTGATTCCGCCGACCGCGTCGTTCAAACTTTCAAGATGCTGGACGTTGACGGTGGTGAAGACATCGATCCCCATGCCGAGCAATTCTTCGACATCCTGCCAGCGTTTGGGATGGCGCGAGCCCGGCGCGTTCGAATGCGCCAGCTCGTCCATCAAAATCAGGTCCGGGCGTTGCGCCAGTGCCGCGTCGATATCGAATTCGGTCAGGACCTTGCCGCGATATTCCACCGCATGCGGTGGGAGCAAGGGCAGGTTTTCCAGCTGCGCGGCAGTTTCGCTGCGGCCGTGGGTCTCGACCACCCCGACCAATATTTGCTTGCCTTCGGCCTGCAGCTTGCGCGCGGCGGCAAGCATGGCGTAGGTCTTGCCTACACCGGCGGAGGCGCCGAAGTAGATGCGAAGCCTGCCACGCGCGGCATGCTTTTCCTGTGCTTGCACCTTGGCAAGCAAGGTATCCGGGTCCGGGCGTTGGTCGTTCATGAAGCGAAAGGGGCGTCCATGAACCGATTATAGATCAGCGTTTGCCATCGAGAGCCAGGTTGAGCGCCATTACATTGACCCGTGTTTCGCCAAACATGCCGAAAGCCTGCGGGGTCGCCATCTTGTCGATCAAGGCCTTCACCTGGGCCAAGTCGAGCTTGCGCGCCTGCGCCACACGCGTCGCCTGGTAGTAGGCCGCGGCAATGCTGATTTCCGGGTCAAGTCCGCTGGCCGAGGAGGTGACCAGATCGATTGGAATCGGTGCCTGGTTCGCCGGGTCGGCGGCCTTCAACGCGGCGATGCGCCCTTTTACTTCATCAACCAGGGCAGGGTTGCTCGGCGCATTGTTCGATCCGCCCGAATTGACCGCGTTGTAAGGCATGGGCGAAGTGGCGGACAGTCGTCCCCAAAAGTATTGCGGGGAGCTGAACTCCTGGCCGATCAGGGTCGAGCCGCGCTTGTCGCTCAACAGGCTGCCCGTCGCCTGATGCGGGAACAGCACAGAACCGATACCGGTCATGGCAAACGGGTACAGCACGCAGCAAATCAGGGTGAGGGCGGCAAATAGTACGAAAGCCGGACGCAAGGTGTTGGACATGATGATTCCTATACGAGGTGCAATGCGGCGAGGATCAGATCGATCGCCTTGATGCCGATGAAGGGCAGGATGATGCCGCCCAGGCCATAGACCAGCAGGTTGCGCCGCAGCAGCGCATCAGCGCCGATGGCGCGGTATTTGACGCCCTTCAAGGCGAGCGGGATCAAAAAGATGATGATCAGCGCGTTGAAGATCACGGCAGACATGATGGCCGAAGACGGGCTTGCCAGATGCATGACGTCGAGCGCTTTCAACTGCGGATATGTCGTCACGAAGGCCGCCGGGATGATGGCGAAATACTTGGCCAGGTCATTGGCGATGGAGAAGGTGGTCAGCGAACCACGCGTCATCAGCATCTGCTTGCCGATCTCCACGATCTCGAGCAGCTTGGTCGGGTTCGAATCGAGGTCGACCATGTTGCCGGCTTCCTTGGCGGCCTGGGTGCCGGAGTTCATCGCCACGGCCACGTCGGCCTGGGCCAGTGCAGGCGCATCGTTGGTGCCGTCGCCGGTCATGGCAACCAGGCGGCCTTCGCCCTGGTAGCTGCGGATCAGCTTGAGCTTGTCTTCCGGCGTGGCTTCGGCCAGAAAGTCGTCCACCCCGGCTTCGGCGGCGATGGCGGCAGCGGTCAGCTTGTTGTCGCCGGTGATCATCACGGTCTTGATACCCATGCGGCGCAGTTCGGCAAAGCGTTCCTTGATGCCGCCCTTGACGATGTCTTTCAATTCCACCGCACCCATGACACAGCCGTCGTCAACCACCACCAGCGGCGTGCCACCGCGGCGGGCAATGTCATCCACCGCTTGGCCAACTTCAGCGGGATAGGGCTTGTTCAGGGATTCCACGTACTTGCGCATCGATTCTGCTGCACCCTTGCGCACCGCACGTTCGCCGATGTCGATGCCGCTCATGCGCGTCTGGGCCGTGAATGGCACGAAGGTCGCATTCAGGGAAACCATGTCGCGTTCACGGATGTTGAAACGCTGCTTGGCCAGCACCGCAATACTGCGGCCTTCCGGTGTTTCATCAGCCAGCGAAGCCAGTTGTGCCGCGTCTGCCAATTGCTGTTCAGTGACGCCCGGCGCAGGCATGAACGCGGACGCCTGGCGGTTGCCGAGCGTGATCGTGCCGGTCTTGTCGAGCAACAGCACGTCCACATCGCCAGCGGCTTCGACAGCCCGGCCCGAAGTGGCGATCACGTTGGCTTGCATCATGCGGCTCATGCCGGCCACGCCGATGGCAGAAAGCAGGCCGCCGATGGTGGTGGGAATCAGGCACACCAGCAGCGCGATCAATACCGTGATGGTGATCGGTGAACCGGACTTGGCGGCCTCGACGCTATAGATCGAAAACGGCAGCAGCGTTACGGTAACCAGCAGGAAGATGATGGTCAAGGCCACCAGCAGAATGGTCAGGGCGATTTCGTTGGGTGTCTTTTTGCGCTTGGCGCCTTCGACCATGGCAATCATGCGGTCGATGAAGGCTTCGCCGGGGTTGACCGTGGCGCGCACCACCAGCCAGTCCGACAGCACCCGCGTGCCGCCGGTGACGGAAGAAAAGTCGCCGCCCGATTCCCGGATGACTGGCGCCGATTCTCCGGTGATGGCGCTTTCATCCACCGATGCCACACCTTCGATGACTTCGCCATCGACCGGGATCACGTCGCCGGCTTCCACCAGCACCGCATCATCTTTGCGCAAGGTGGTGGCGGGCACGGTGCTCCACTTGGCGCCATGGCGCGGAGCATCGAGCTTCTTTGCATCGACTGTTTGCTTCAAGGCGCGCAGCGATGCCGCCTGCGCCTTGCTGCGGCCTTCGGCCAGGGCTTCGGCAAAGTTGGCAAACAAGACCGTGAACCAGAGCCAGATCGAAGTGGCCAGGATGAAGCCGGGCGCAGCTTCGCCGGCTCCACCAAATTTGAACTCGGCCTGGATGAACAGCAGCGTCGTAATGATGCTGCCGACGTAGACCACGAACATGACCGGGCTGCGCAATTGCACGCGCGGGTCGAGTTTTTTAAAGGAATCGGCAATGGCCGGACCGACCAGGGTCGAATCGAATAATGTCAGACGTTGACGTGACATGGAAATTCTTTCAGTGGACAAACAGTTGCAGGTGCTCGGCAATAGGGCCGAGTGCCAGGGCAGGGACGTAGTTCAGCACCCCTATGAGCAAGACCGTACCGATCAGCAGCGAGACGAACAGCATGCCGTGTGTCGGCATGGTGCCGGCAGTGACGCCCAGGCGTTTCTTCGCGGCGAGCGAACCGGCCACGGCCAGCACCGGCACAATGACCGAGAAGCGGCCGAACCACATGATGACGGCGAGCAGGAAGTTGTAGAACGGCGTATTGGCGGAAAGACCCATGAAGGCACTGCCGTTATTGTTTGCCGCAGAAGACATGGCATAGACCACCTGTGAGAAGCCATGCGGGCCCGCGAACGAGATGCCTGCCTTGCCCGCATCGCTCATTACTGCAACTGCTGCGCCGGCCAGAATCAGCAGCGGCGTAACCAGCAAGGCAATGGATACCATCTTCATTTCGTAGGACTGGATTTTCTTGCCCAGGTATTCGGGTGTGCGGCCTATCATCAAGCCGGCGATGAATACCGCGAGTACGGCATAGATCAGCATGGTGTAGAGCCCGGTGCCGACCCCGCCGAACACCACCTCGGAGAGCTGGATCAGCACCATGGGCACCATGCCTCCGAGCGGCATGAAGGAGTCATGCATGGCATTGACGGCGCCGCATGATGCACCGGTGGTGACCGTGGCGAACAGGCTTGATGCGGCTATGCCGAAGCGGGTTTCCTTGCCTTCCATGTTGCCGCCCGCCTGCAGGGCACTGAAGTTCTGGTCGACATTGAGTCCAGCCAATGCCGGATTCGCCTGCTGCTCGGCCATGCTCGCCAGACCAGCCATGACGACGAAAATGACTGCCATGGCCGTGAGAATGGCCCAGCCCTGGCGCTTGTCACCGACCATGCGGCCGAACGCGAAACATAACGCTGCCGGAATGAGGAAGATGGCGATCATTTCGAAGAAATTCGAAAGAGGCGTTGGGTTTTCATAAGGGTGTGCCGAATTGGCGTTGAAAAAACCACCGCCGTTGGTGCCCAGCATCTTGATGGCTTCCTGCGAAGCGACCGGGCCCATGGCCAGTGTCTGCGTCTTGGCGGTCAGGGTTTCGCTCACGGCATTGCCCTGTGCGTCCTTCAAGGGCTGACCATCGGCACCCAGCTTGGGCTGGGTGTAAGTGACGGGTTCGACGAGGTTGATTTCCTTGTAGCCGTCAAAGTTCTGCAGCACGCCCTGGCTCATCAGCAGCACCGCGAAGATCGCCGAGAGTGGCAGTAGGACGTAAAGCGTGGACCGCGTCATGTCGACCCAGAAGTTGCCGATTGAATCCGTGCTCTTGCGTGCAAACCCGCGTATCAAGGCGAACAGCACGGCAATACCTGTGGCGGCAGAAAAAAAGTTCTGCCCTGTCAGCGCCAGCATCTGGGTCAGGTAGCTCATCGTCGATTCCGGCGTGTACGACTGCCAGTTGGTATTGGTGACGAAGCTCAGTGCCGTATTGAACGAGGAATCGACGCCGATATTGGGCAGGCTTTGCGGGTTCAAGGGCAGCCAGGCCTGGATGCGCTGCACGGCATAGACGAAGAGTGCGCCCAGAGTATTGAATGCGATCAGCGCGACGGCATAACTTTTCCAGGCTTGTTCGCCGTCACCCTTGATGCCTGCCAGGCGGTAGAGCAGCGATTCGATTTTGTGGAGCCAGCCGAGTCCCCGGATGGCTTGCGGTTCCGCGACCCTGGCCAGGTAGGCGCCCAGCGGGTAGGCCAGCAGCAAAAGCACGGCGAGGAAGGCTACGAGCAACAATACGGCTTGCATGGTCATCACAAGTCCTCCGCCTTGAGCAGGGCAATGACCAGATAGACCATCAGTGCGGCCGATACTGCGGCACCGATCAGGTAGAAAGTTGTTGTCATTGGTGCGCCCCCAGTTTGACGCAACCGAGCACCGAGCCCCAGGTGACAAGCCAAAGCAGCGCAATTGCTGCAACGACGATGCCGTCCATGCTATCCATGTTGTTCTCCAAAAGCAGGAAGATTCCCGTATGGAAAGCGTATAGAGCAGCGCCTAAAAATGCTGTAAAAACAAAAACCGCGGGTGTAAAAAAGGCGTAAAGATGGATGAAAAAGCCAGATTCGGCGCCGCTTTCAACAATCGGATAACGAAAGGCAAGCAGCAAAAATGATCTTGGCGTCAGCCCGGTGAAGCGGTGTTAAAATCCACTTCTCATCCACGGAAGGAGTCGCTTATGAATAAAACAGAACTGGTTGACGCCATCGCACAGGAATGCGATTTATCCAAGGTCGCGGCCCAGCGCGTGCTGGATTCGGTACTGAACAACATCGTCAAGACAGTCGCAAACGGAGACAGTATCCAATTGGTCGGTTTCGGCACATTCGCCTCCGGCAAACGCGCGGCCCGTACCGGCCGTGATCCCCGTACTGGGGAAAGCATCAATATTGCAGCAGCAACGACGGTCAAGTTTTCCGCAGGCAAAGCGTTCAAGGACGCGGTCAATAAATAAACAAACGGCGCCCCAAAAGATAATCGGCGTGTGTGCTTCAAAGCACACACGCCGATTTGCTTTATGACGGCAGGCAGGAAATGCCGTGCCGTCAGGTCGCCGGCAGAATTACTTGTAGACGATGTCTGCGCGACGGTTTTGCGACCAGGCAGCTTCGTCGTGGCCTTCAGCCTTGGGCTGGGTCTTGCCGTTCGACGTGGCTTCCATGTTGCTGTCCGAGACGCCCAGAGCGACCATCGACTTGCGCACGGCTTCGGCGCGCTTCTGGCCCAGTGCCAGGTTGTACTCGGCGGTGCCGCGCTCGTCGGTGTTGCCTTGGATCTGGATCTTGTGCGAAGTATGCGAAGTCAGGTACTTGGCGTGGTTTGTGATGAGCTGGGTGTAGTCGGGCTTGACGACATAGCTGTCGAAGTCGAAGAACACGCTACGTTGCGCCAGCACGCCCTTGGGGTCGTTCAGCGGATCGACTTCCACGTTTTGCGTTTGCACCTGGCGATTGTCGGTCGGCTTGACCGGGGTCGGAGTCGGCGTCGGCGTCGGCGTGGGTGCGGTTTGCGTGGTTTCGGTTTTGCAGGCGGCCAGAGTCAAGGCGCCGGCGACGATGACGGAAAGGGTGAGTGCATTTTTGATTTGCATGTTAAAAACTCCCAGTTAAGAAATATTGAAGAAATCGTGAAGCCAATTGTAAAAGCAACCGTTTTGATCCCGAGTTTCAGGCACGGTGCAAGGGTACATCCAAATTGCAGGGAAAGCGGTATGCTCACCCGAAAAAATGGAATCAATCGATAGGAATCCCTCCCTTCGATTCGTGCAGCACGGGCCGCACCGGAAAGACAAAGCGATCCGCCAGGGTATGGTAAAGCTGGGGACGGCAAATGAGTTTGGAACTGGCAGTTGCGATGACTGAGGCGGTCATCAGGGGCAAGAGCATGTCGTGGCTGCCCGTCATTTCCATCATGATGATGAACGACGTGACCGGTGCCCGCGTCACGCCGGAAAGGTATGCGGCCATGACGAGCAGGATGATGGCGCTATGCGGTGCCAGATGGGGAAGCAGCAGTGCAATGTCTTCCCCGATGCCTGCCCCGACCGCCAGGGATGGTGCAAAGATGCCGCCGGCCATGCCTGAAACCGAACACAGCAGTGTCGCCACCAGCTTGGCCAAGCTGAAGTACCAGGGGAGGAGGATGCCGTCTTCGAGGGTCAACTTCGTTGCGTCATAGCCGGTACCAAAGATGAGACCGCCGGTTGCGAACCCCAGCAGCGCGACGCCAAAACCGCACAATGCGGCGAACGCCAGGGGCCGGCGGCTGACCCACGCCGACATGCGCGACGGCAGCCTGGTTGGAGTCGAGATCACAAGCTTGCTGAAAAGGCCGCCGCACAAACCGCCTGCAACACCGCAAACCATGATGGGCAAGATGCTGTATTGCCACTCCAGCGAGGCATTGCTGGTCCCGAAGTAGGTGTAGTTGCCCAACAGCGCGAGCGAAATCAGTCCGGAAAGAATCACTGTGACCAGGGTGGAACTGTTGGCATTGAAAACGTGTTTCTTGCTGAGTTCTTCAATGGCAAACATGATGCCGGCCAAGGGAGTATTGAAGGCGGCAGCGATACCTGCCGCGCCGCCGGCCAAAATAAGGATGCGCCTTGTGCTTTCGCGCTTGAACGGGCCACGCCCCTGGAAGGCATGCATGATGGATGCGCCGATTTGTACGGTCGGACCTTCGCGGCCGATGGAAGCGCCAAACAACAGGCCCGCCAGGGTCAATGCAGCCTTGCCCATTGCTATGCGCAGTGAAAGCAGGTGGCTGCTTTTTTCCTTGCCCGGTGCATTGATTGCAGCAATGGTTTGCGGGATACCGCTGCCTTGCGAGCCCGGGAAAAAGCGCCGGCCCAGATAGACCAGCAAGGCAAAGCCTGCCGGCATGAACAGGAGTGGCGCAAGCGGGTTCAGATTGCAAAGCTGACGGTTGAGGCCGGCCGCATACTCGGCACCTTTTGCCAAGCCGACCGCCATCAGGCCTACCAGAAGCGGGCCGATGAGCCAGGCCGAACCGCGATGCCAGAGATTGTGGAAATTGCTCAGCAGAGCAAAACGGGGCGCGATAGCGCGACGCAGCCGTCGTGCAGCTTGGGAAAGGTCAAGTAGAGCTGGGCTCGTTGTCATGCTGTGGGCAAAGCATGAACCGCTCGCGGGTGGGCGTGGTCGGATATGCTGCGTAGTCAAACTGTTCTGCGAACGGGTTTTAGCAAAATGCATTGTGGCAAATTATATTTTATTGAACTATATTTGTCCAAATGTATTTTGCCGTATGATATTGTCAATGTAAAAATCAAATGAAGGGGGCTTGCATGGCGGAAAAGCCAGATGCGTTGGAGCCTGTGGCCGACTACCGGCTGGACGTATTGAAAAAATTGCGCATCGTGTTTCGCGCCGCGCAACGTCACTCCTTGTGGATAGAAAAGCAATGTGGTGTCAGTGGCGCCCAGCTCTGGATGATGCAGGAACTGCTTGACCAGCCCGGCATGCGCGTGGGCGAACTGGCATCCAAGCTGGCGATCCATCAAACCACGGCCAGCAATCTGATTGACGCGTTGCGCAAACGCGGTTACATCGTGAAAGAGCGCGATGAGGCCGACCAGCGTGTGGTCAATCTCAAACTGTCGGAAGAGGGCAGAAAAGTGCTGAGTGAAGCGCCGAACCCCGCGCGCGGTTTGCTGCAGGAAGCGATATTACACCTCGATGAAGAGACGCTCAGCCAACTCGACGCGGGATTGCAAGGCATGCTGTCGTCGATCGACAAGCTTGACGAAGGCTACGGTATGTTGCCGCTGCCTTTCATGATGTAGGCCATATCAGCAGCTTGGCGCCCCCGTCCGAGCGGGGGCGCTTCTTTTTATCCCAGTTGTACCGGAACGAAAATCTTGGCATCGTCACGCTGGATCAACAAGGCTACGCTATGCCCGGCATGCTGCACCAGTGACTGGAATTGCTGACCGTTCTCGACAGGTGTGCCGTTGAGCGCCAGAATCACGTCGCCGGCGCGGATGCCGGCGCGTGCCGCCGCGCCGGATGCACGTTCGACCACGAGACCGCTTGCACCATCGGCTTCGCTCGGGTTCAAGGGACGGACCACCACCCCCAGGCGCCCCTTGTTGGCGCTACCGTCATCGTTCTGAGCCACGCTGCCGTTTTCCATTTCCCCGACTTTGACGGTCAGCGACATGGCGTTCCCTTTGCGCATGATGCCGAGTGCGGCCGACGTGCCTGGCGCCAGGTCTGACACTTGCGAAGACAAGTCCGATGAATGCTCGATCTCATGGTCGTTCAGACGCAGTATGACGTCGCCCGGCTGCAGTCCCGCCTTGTCGGCCGGACTACCTTTTTCCACTGCACTCACGAGGGCGCCTTCGGTCTTTTTCAACCCGAATGAATCGGCCAGGGCTTGGTTCATCTCCTGCACAGTGACACCCAGGCGTCCGCGCGTGACCTTGCCGTGCGCAACGAGCTGGCTCTGCACCTTGTTCGCCACATCGATGGGAATGGCAAAGGACAGGCCCTGATAACCGCCTGTACGCGTGTAGATCTGCGAGTTGATGCCGATGACTTCGCCTTTGAGGTTGAACAAGGGCCCGCCCGAATTGCCCGGATTGACTGCAACGTCGGTCTGCATGAAGGCCACGTAGGGGTCGTCCGGCAACGAGCGCGCCTTGGCGCTGACGATGCCGGCGGTTGCAGAATTCTCGAAGCCGAATGGCGAGCCGATGGCCAGGACCGGTTCGCCGACCTTGGTCATGGCTGGATCGCCCAATATCACGGTTGGCAGGTTTTTCGCGTCTATCCTGATCACGGCCACGTCGGATTGTTTGTCCACGCCCAATACCTTGGCCTGGAATTCGCGCCGGTCGGTCAGTTTCACCACGACTTCCTGGGCGCCATCGACCACGTGCGCGTTGGTCAGAATCAGGCCGTCGGCAGTTACGATGAAGCCGGAACCTTCGCCATGCGGAATCATGGGGGCGTCTTGTCCCTGCTGCGGAAATTGCGGGCCGAAATGGCGGAAAAACTGAAACAGCGGGTCGTCGGGATCAGTGCCTGGCCCCATCTGGATCTGTCCGGTTTTTTGTGCCTTGCCCGTCACGCTGATATTGACTACGGCCGGGCCGTAGCGGTCAACGATGCCGGAAAAATCGGTGGCTGCAGCAAGGCCTGCCGAAACATGGTGCTGTACCGGCAATTCCGCAGCGGTCGCCGACTCGGCAAAATGGAAATGAGTCTGGCCGCGCAGCATGTAGCCGCCCGCCAAGGCAGCAAGCACGGCTGCCGCGACCGAGGTGCGGAGAAGGTTTCTGGATCGCATGATGGCTCCTGTAAATTAGCGAAGACAGGGCCATGGTAGACGGCAAAAATTAAGGCAGACTTAAGAGCGAAAACGGATGCCTATCGTAAACCCGGACGGGGAATTTTCCAATATGGTTTCGGCGCCATGCAGATCGGCGATTTGCTTGACGATGGCCAGACCAAGTCCGCTGCCATTGCCTGGCGCACCATCGGCACGATAAAAGCGGTCGAAGATGCGCATCTCGGATTCCGGCGGGACGCCCGCACCATTGTCGTGAACAAGCATTGAGGTTCCTGTGGCGTCGCATTCCACCGCAACATCGACTTGCGCGCCTTCGGGGCAATATCTCAGTGCATTGTCGATGAGATTTTCCAACAGTGTGCGCAGGGCATCGCGGTTGCCGTGCACAGTGATATATTCGGTGTGGTGCAAGCCCAGGTCGATTCGCCGGGCTTGTGCCAGCCCGGCAAATCCGGCCACAACTTGTGCCGCCAATTCTGCGAGGTCCACGTCCTGCCAGGCTTGTGAGGCGGCGCCAGGCTCCTGACGCGCCATGGAGAGCAATTGGTGCACAAGGTGGTTCATGCGCGCAATGCCTTGTTTCAAATCGGCGAGCGCGGTGCTGCGTTCTTCCGGTTCCGTGGCACGTTCGGCCAACTGTGACTGCAAGGTGAGTGCCGTCAAGGGGGTTTTCAATTCATGGGCTGCGTCGGCGATGAAGTTGCGTTGCGTGGCAAGCGATTGGTCGAGCCGGGAGAGCAGGTCGTTCAAAGCGGTGATCAGCGGCTGGATTTCCTGCGGTTGGTTCTGTTGCGAGACCGGGGCCAATGACGTGGCGTCGCGCGCCTTGACTTCGCCAGCCACCCGGCGGATTGACGCCAGACCACGCCCGACCGTCACCCAGATCAGCAAGGCCATCAGTGGCAGTATGAGGAGTAGGGGGGCAACCGTCTTCAGCGCCATCTTCGCCGCCAGTTGCAGGCGGTCGCGCATGGGTTGCGCAACCTGTACTACGGTGTCGCCCAGTTGCGCGCTATAGACACGCCAATCCATGCCGCGGGCCCTCATGTTCGCAAAGCCCAGTTCTGCCCGCTGGGGCAGCGGCGCATCCTGGTGCGAGCGATAGATGCGCATGCCGTTGCTGTCCCAGATCTGGATCACCACGTCGTTTTCGGTGTCGTTGCCACGTCCTGGCGCAAGCGGCGCGAATGCGCGGTCGGGGAGGGATGCCACAAACTGACGCATCTGGTAGTCGAACAATTGGTTGGCTTCATCATAGGCCTGCGAATAAATCAGCATGGCGGCAATCAGGATGCCACCGCCCATGCCGATGGAAAGCCAGATGAGGAGAGTACGCCTGATGGAGTTCATGCGGTGCCGAGCATGTAGCCAACGCCGCGCACGTTGCGTATCAGCTCGGCCCCCAATTTTTTGCGCAATGAGTGGATGTGGACTTCGATGGCGTTGCTTTCCACCTCGTCGCCCCAGCCATACAGCTTTTCTTCCAACTGAGCGCGCGATAGTACCGCACCGGGCCGGTCAAGCAGGGCTTGCAGCAAGGAAAATTCGCGCGCCGACAGGTTGACCGGCGTACCCTTGAACATGACTTCCCGGGTTGCCGGATTGAGTGTGACACCGCCATGTTTCAACAGCGATTCGACGCGTCCGGCGCGGCGGCGCAGCAGGGCGCGGATACGCGCCTCCAGTTCGTCGAAGTCGAAGGGTTTGACCAGGTAGTCGTCCGCCCCCGCATCGAGGCCGGCAACACGCTCTGAGACGGCCTCGCGCGCGGTGAGTATCAGCACCGGGATGGGGTTGTTTTTCCGTCTCAAGTTGCGCAGCACATCGAGCCCCGGTTTGCGGGGAAGGCCGAGGTCCAGCAGCATCAATTCATAATTGCCGGCGTCTAGTGCTGCTTCAGCCGCGGCGCCATCGGACACCCAATCGACCGAAAAGCCGTCCTGGCGCAAGCCTTTGCGCAAGCCGCCGCCGATCATGGCATCGTCTTCAACCAACAGGAGCCGCACCGGTTTTCCCTCCCACTAAATACAGGCTTGGAGCGTCGGCATTGATGGAAAGTTTCATGTCGGCAGCATGCCGCAAAGCCAAAGCGCCGCAATGTGGCGGCGCTTTGGCTTGGGAGGGGAACGTCAGGTCAGGCTGCTTGCGGCTGTTCCATGACTTCGTCGTTGGCACCCAGCGCTTCGGACAATGCACGGTTGATCAAGCCATCGACTTCGATTGCGCGGGCGCGGCCTTCTTCCAATGCATTGGCCAACTCATCTGCCGGCAGCGAGAACGACTCGGTCTTGTCACGCGAAGAGAAAATGAACAGGCTCTTCATCGGGCTGACCCAGGCCAGCTTGACCTTCTTCACCTCTTCGCCTTCCTTGCCGTCAAACTCGAACCACATGCCGCGTTCAATATTTTCGATGTGGCGCTCGGTATGCTCGGTTGCCTGTCTTTCTTCTTCGGCTTCCGCTGCCAGCTCGGTCTTCTTTTGCAGGCGACGCTCTGCTGCTTCCTTGGCCGCCTCCATGGCCAGCTCAAGACGGCGCTGCGGTGTCATCTCAAGTGGTGCGCGCACGATGGAGGCATGGCACTCAGCCAGTTCCGCAAAGAATTGCAGGCGCTCGGCATCTTCGAGCTTGACCACGTCGAGCCACTTGTTGAGCAATGCCAGCATGCCCGGAAGCTTGGTGATCAGCTCCTTGCGTTCTTCCGGCGTGATCTTGGGCTTGACGCTCCAGATCAGGTCGTCCATCGTCTTTACGGCACTCTCAAGCGCCTTGGGCTTTTCTTCCTGTAAACTGTAGGCCAGAGTCAAAACCTTGATCCACTTGTTTTGCAGGAAGGTTTCGACAAAGGCCACAACCTCGCCTGTGCCGACGCGCATGGAAATCTGATGGCGTGCTGCCTTGGTCGCGACGCCCCAGCGTTCCTGTTTGAGCGCCTGTTCGACAGGGGCATTGAGCTTTTCCTGGTTATTCTTTTCTTCCTGGTCGATGAAGGATTCGAAATCCGTCACGACGCGCGAGAATATCTCCGCTTCTTCGTCGAACTCATGGTGCACGCGGTCGACGTTGCGCTTGATCTCTTGATAAAGCGGGTCTTCCTGACCTTTGCTCGCATCCCAGCCCACACCGCTCTTCGAGAGCAGCTCGATCAGGCGGCGCGCGGGGTGGTCTTCCTTGAAGAAGAATTCCTTGTCCTGCAGCGCGGCGCGCAACACCGGCACCTGGAGGAAGCCGATCAGGTTCTTGATCTCGGAGGGGATATTCTGGTCGCGGAACACGACATCGAAAATCTTGGTCATCAAGTCGACAGTGCTCTCGTCCACTCGAGAGAGCGTGCCTTGCGGCGCTGCGGCCTTGATGTTACCCAGCATCGAACGCATCGGCGCACCGGTGGGCAATGGCATTGCACTTGCCTGATACAGAGCGTGCGACGAATTGATGTTCGACAGGAAGTTGACCAGGCTGCTCGAAACCGGGACTTGAACCATGCCTTGTGCGGCACCCGTGCCAAGCATGCCGGCATCGATTTGCGGGAAGCCGCCATCGGAGCCGGTTGCCGCATACTGGCCGACTGCCGCTTGCATTGCAGCCGCGCTGCCTTGCATGCCAGGAATGGGCTGCATGCCTGGAATGCCCGGAATCATCGGTACCCCAGGGACACCGGCGATGCCAGGAATCATCGGCACGCCTGCAAAATGCTCCCCTGCGGGCATCATGGCGGCTTCTGATGCTGCTTCACCTTGCGGGTTCAGAATCTGCCGCAATTGCTGCAATGTTGCCTGGTTCAGTTTTTCAGCTTTGGGCTTGACTGGTCCACCGCCGGTCGTCTTCTTGATGTTGTACAGCTCGGCCAGTTCGGGCAGGACCCCGCAGTCGGCCATCGCTTTGTTCAATTCAGTGTAGACCGGACCCAGATCGAGGAATACGTCTTCCTTGAACAGTGGCAGCGCGAGCGAATGCGTGTCGACGTCGGGATTGAACTCGGTCCAGGCATCGTTCAGTGCGGAGATAAAGACTTCCGGGCGGAACGGGTTTTGGTTGCTGCTGATTTCGTCGCGGTTCAGCAGGTGCGCAATGCGCATGCGCATCGCCGTCAACTGCTCGGCATTCTTTGATTCGAGAGGACGTGCCAGGTTCGAGAGCAGGAGCTTGCGGTCCATGTCTTCATAGGGAACCAGGGTCAATTCATCATCGTACTTGTTGCGTGTCGAAAAGGTCGGGTTTTCCAACAATTCGATTTCTTCGTGCAAGGCTCTTTTCACCGCGGCGGTGGCCGTGTAGTGATAAGCATAGATGTTGCGCTTGAGCAGATTCGAAGAGTTGAAGGTCAGGCTTGCTTGCTTGGCATCGGTGGCTACATCGGACGCTTGCATCAAGGCGTCGACCAGGCGTTTGGCGAAGTCGTCGAGCTGTGCATCGACACTTTTCGATACGCCCACAATCATGCTGGACAGGGAACTGCCCGCAAGGGGGGCCTTGCCGGACTTGGCTTTCTTGTTGCCCTCTGCGATGTCGATAGCAGCCATGATTTGCCGTCTAATCCGTTTGATCCGTCGGTGAGTGGGGTGATTCTTTTTCTATTCAGCCTTTTTGACTTAGGTATATTGTGCCATTGAATTTCTTCAAAGCAATATCTAATTGCAAATAAGTGTGAAATATTTTTTGCATTTTAGCGCATCCCAATTAACAGATGATGCACAACAACTAATTTTTGTGAATATTTTGGTGGATTTGGTAATTTTCACGTTTGGCAACATGGAAGTGTCGTGGAAAGTCAGTACTTTGCGCCGACTTACCAACGGATACAAACGAGGATAGGCATAAAAATGATGCCCAAAAAACAAAAGCCCGCAAGAGCGGGCTTTTTACAATTCCATATCCTTTATGGCAACTTGATTGCCTCGGCCAAAATGCATTCCGCATGGTTGAGCGGTTTTCCAACCGGACGATAGACGTGATCCCCCCGGCGGATTGCCTTGCCGCTGACCGGACAGATTGCGGACCTTGGCGCCTTGCGCAGCGCCCAGAGCTGCTCGGTATAGTTGCATAGACCGGATTGGCGCCAAGAAACCAGTAACTGGTTTTTGGAAGGGGTATCGAGGACTCGTACGGTGATCATAGTGGTAGGGCGGGACAAGAATCGGCTGCCCAAAGCTGCTTTGCAATAACATTTTGCAATACCTGCGGCGCTAGTATAGCAAGGAAGGCTATCGTAAGTCCACAGTTTTGCTCAAATTATTGGCAATTGCATAAACTTTGCTGCGCTGCCGCAGCAAATTACTTGATACCGGCCTGTTTCTTGGCTTGTTGAAATGCTGGCCACCACATTGGGTGTCCAATTTCACCAGCTGCCAACGTGAAGCCGGCATCGATCTTCAATGCTTTTTCGAATTGCAGACGGCATTGCTTGACGTTTTTGGCAAGGCAATAGCTGAATGCGGTGTATTTGATCGTGTCCAGTTCGAGGTCCTTGTAGACCTTGACGTCTTCTTCTGCGGTCAAACCATGCTTGATGGCGCCATAGTAGTCACCCTTGTTGTACAGGGCCACCACACCATCGCGTTCGGCTTCAGCGGAGGCACGTGCTGCCTTTTCTGCCAATTGCTCTGGCGTCTCGGCAGGCGGAGCCGGTGGCGCAGCAGGAGCAGGAGCTGGTGTCGGTTCGGCAGGCGCCGGCTTGACTGCAGCTTCTTCGGTTTGGCAACCGGCAAGCCAGAGGCAGCAAGCTGCGGCGGCAAAGGTCAGGGCAATTCGATTCAATGGTGTCATCACGATTTTTGTTTCTTCGGCTTGGGGGAGGGCGCCAGCATGGCGTAAAGCTCAATTTTGGCCGATTATGCCATGCGGCGGCAAGTCTCTTGCATATCCTTTTTGTCGGATGCCGCATTCGGCATCCGACCGGGACCCGGTTAGGGCATCACTTCGCGCTGGTGAAATCGTAGTCGATCACGCCAAATTTCTTCTTGGCATTGACCGTGACCTCGATCGTGTGGTCGGGGAAGTTGGGATTCGTCAACTTGATTTGGTGTTTGCCTTCCGGCAGCGTCAGGCGCTTGAGCGGCGGTGACACGCCCTTGGAGCTGCCGTCAACCACGACATTCGCCCATGGCTTGACCTGAAGCTGATAAAGCGCAGTGATGGCTTCTGCAGCTTGATCAGTGCTCGCCGATTCTGGTGTGGCAGGCGCAGTAGCGGGGGCAGTTGCCGGTGCGGCAGCTGCAGTTGCGGGCGATGACGCTGCCTTGGTGTCAGGCGATGATGCCGCTACGACAGCGGGCGCGGAGGCAGCAGGCTTGCTTGCGGCATCAGAAGACGATGCAGGCAAGGCTGGTGCCGGGAGTGGCGCAGATGCAGAGGCGTCCTGCGCTGCAGTCGCGGGGTTTGAGGCCTGGGCCGGCGCGGCTTGAGGCAGTTGAGGCAACTGGGGTAGCGGAGGCGTTGCGACCGCACCTGCGCTGGCCGCGCTGTCGGCTTCGACGCGCAATTCATGAGTCCGGTGCATGACCTGATAGACACCGTAGACAGCGATAAGCACGACACCAGCTGCAAGCAGTGCCCAGGAGCCCTTGCTGGAGACGCTTTTCTTTGCGCCTGGAGCCGGCTTGGCAGTGCTCGCCGGCTTGGCTTTTTGCGGATCACGCGACTCGCGTGTTTCGCCCGGTTTGCGCGAAGACGATTGTGAGGACGACGAACCCTGCTTCGCGTTCGGCAAGTTCGAAACCTGTGCGCTCTTGTCGGTACCAAGCAGTTTGCTGAACTCGGCAATCGTCTGCGGCCGGTCTTGCGGCTTGACCGCCATACCCTTGTCGATGGCGGCAAGAAATTCCTTGGAAAAACCGGGGCGCGGCTTGCTCTGCAATTGCTCGATCGGGTCCTTGATCAGACGTGTCACCGAAGTGGGCGGCGAATGCTTGGTGATGGCCATGTACATCACAGCGCACAGGGCATAGATGTCGGTCCACGGGCCTTGCTTCATGTCGCTGTCTTCGGCGTATTGCTCGACGGGAGCAAAGCCTGGCTTCAGGATCACGGTCAGGGCCTGCGTCATGTCGCTCAACACCTGGCGCGCGGCGCCAAAATCCAGCAGAACGGCTTCGCCGTTGTTCTGGATCATGATGTTGTCGGGCGAAATATCCCGGTGCAGCACCTGCAGCTTGTATAGCGTATCGAGCGCTTCGAGCAGAGGCTTCAGGATGGGCTTGAGCCAGGCTTCAGTCACGCGTTCCGGGTGTTTGGCAATGATGGCCTTGAAGGTTTGCCCTTCGTAGTAGCGCATTGCCATGTAGGCAGTGCGGTTCTCTTCCCAGAAGCGATAGACCTTGATCAAGGCAGGGTGGTCGAACTGGGCCAGCAGACGGGCTTCGTTGATGAAGCTGTTCATGCCGGTTTCGAAGGTTTCGCGATGGCGCTTGGTCTGGACTAGTACGGAATTGTCGATGCCGCGCGAAGCCAGTGAAACCGGCATGTATTCCTTGATCGCCACGGTGCGTTGCAACGAATGGTCGAATGCCAGATAGACGTTGCCGAACCCGCCTTCGCCGATCACGCCGGTGATCTCGAATTCGGCCAAGCGCGTACCGATGGGCAAGCAGTTCGCCGAACCGGTGATCGACCAGTGCGGCGATGTTTCCATGCTCATGTCCTTGGTATTCAAGTTCGGGTCGCCAGTTGTCATGTGAAAGTGTGTTGTCGTTATGTTGCGCCATCACGGAACCAGAGTGCCTGGGCCGTGTAATTGTCGCGAAATTTCGGTGAAGCTTCGCCATGCAGGTCGACGATTTCGCGCATGCGGCGCAACCAATCCTCGACCGAGTTTGCCATTCCCAGGCAGCGTTCCATTTCCCCTTCGGTGATCCATTCCCAGAAGCCATCGGTACATAGCAGGATGGCATCGCCGTCCTGCAGGTGGATCGGTTCTTCCGTCATCTCCGGGGCGGTTTCGCCGTCGGTACCTACCGCAGCATACAGTACGCTGCGTTGCGGATGCGTACGCAAGGCTTCGGGCGGGCAATATCCTGCATCGACGAACTGCTGCACCAGGCTATGGTCACGCGTGACGCTATGCACCTTGCGTCCGCGGAACAGATAAATTCGCGTATCACCAAGGTGGGCCCATAGTGCACAGCGGTTTTCATTATCGACCAGCACGGCCGCCAGTGTGGCGCTCATGTCCTTGATCGTGGTGTTGGCCTGCTTGCTCTTGGCCACCATGGACAGTGCCTGCCCGACATAGAAGCGCATGGCACGAACGCCGAATGATTGTTCTTTCAAGAAGCTGTCGATGATGGCCTTGACCACCAGGTTGGAGGCAATTTCCCCGCCCGCATGGCCGCCTGCGCCGTCTGATACGACGTAGCAGGCCAGGCCGCCGCGTTGCGCGCTGCCCTGGGCATCCTGGTTGCTCTGGCGGTCGCCGATATGCGTGACCTGGGCCGATTTCAGCTCCAGTACACGATCGGCCGACACTTCATTTGCCATCATGCTCCTCGCTGCGGCTGCGCTCGATTTCCTTTTCGTAGGCTTTCAGGAAAGCCTTGCCGAACAGTTTTTGATAATCCTTCTGTGCTTCCTTGTTGATTTCGTCAAAGATCGCATCGTATTGGTCCCACATCTTGGCCTTGCGATGCAAGGGGATGACAGAATCGATGAAGGTGGGCGACTTGATTCGTTCTTCGAGTGCCTTGGGATTGAAACGCTTGAGCACTTCGCTGATGGCGCCGTTCATGCCGGCAATCATGCCGCTTTGGTGGGCATGCAGATCGGCGAATGCGTCCTGCATGGCTTCCGAAGGCCCCATGAAACCTGGCATTTTCTTGCGCAGCATCTGGGTCAGCACGGTTTCACTGTCGGAGAGGAATTTCAGGGGGTTGTTGTTGCGCACCACGACCATGGTGACGTCAGCCTTGACTTCGCGCTTGATCGAGGCGCGCGTGGCCAGAAGGTCGAAGGTGCCTTTGATCGAGGTCGACAAAAGCTTGCCCAGCATTTCCATGAATTCGGGCGTCAGGCCGGCATTCAGGCTGACACCGGAGATTCCTGCGCCTTTCAGGAAGGCTTGCATCAGCGCCTCATGCTCTGCCGACATCGGCACATCGTCGGCCGCTTCAGCTTTTTTGTCTGCCGCTGCCGCGGCATCAGGCTGGCGTTTGCGTTCGGCGCTTGCCTCAGACTTTTTTTGATGCAGTTCCGCGAGGTTGGGGATGGTGCGCACGGCAGGGGCGGGCGCGACCGCCACAGGCGCCTCTTCACGAGCGGGTTCTTCTGCAGGCTTTGGCACGGCGCGCACTTCCTGCAGCGTCGGTGGAAAGCTCACTTCGGGCCAATCCTGCTGGCCGGCGCCGGAATTGCCGTCAATGGCAACCAGATGCGGCTCGGCGCGCAAGATGTACAAGCCGATCTGCATTTCATCGCCGGCGTTGAAAACATACTCGCGATCAAATTCCAGCTCCTTGCCGTTAAGCAGGATCGGGCTGGCCTGGCTCAGGTTGGTGATGGTGTGATGTCCCCCGTCGCTTTTGACGGAGGCCTGTACGCGTGAAATCAGGTTCTTGGGATCGGGCAGGACAAAGAAGTTCTCGTCGCTGCGGCCAAGTGTGCCGCCTTCGCGCCCGAAGACTACCGACAGCGGGGTCAGCGATGCCTGGTTGTTATAGGATACCGCCGTCAATTTAATCATTCACATCGCTCCGAAAGCCAATGAATCCATCGGCCAGACCTGCGGCAGGGGCAGCCCAGTTCTATTGTAGCCAATCCAGCAATTTAAAAATATCCGCAACACCGCCAATGTGCAAATTCACAAGTGTTGCATAAAAGAATCATATAGCATTTCTTGTGATTGTCATACTTGATTCAAGTAACAATGATATGTCCACTTAATTAACATACCACTACTACTGGAAGTCAAGCGAGAATTGCCTTGGTTTCAGAGGGAAATGGGACTGGAGGTTGTTGCAAGTACAGCGTAGTGAATGTTGTTTTTTTGTCGATGCTTTGCGATGGGTTGGTTTGGAAACCATTCCAAAACGATCAGGGCCATGGCTTCGTGGCGCCATGGCCCTGACGGGCTTCCTTGGCCGACGACTTAATCGACGGTATTGCGCACTTCGATTTCGAGGCCGCCAAACTGCTCGCCGATATCCTTGGCCGTCTCTTCGGCCGCTTCAATCGTCGGGAATCTGCGTCCTTCAAGATTGGTCGAGACCATGGTCGGGTTGCCATCGCCGTCGGTGCCCAGATAGGCGCCGTCGCCAACCACGGAATTTTTCGAACGCAGCAGATAGTAAGTTGTGCTTGCCGTCATGATTTTTCCTTCCACTTGGTTATTGTTGATGCAGGTTGAGGGAGGTGTGCGTAAAGCAGGCAAACGCGCCTCACGCCCATTACTCCGATTCAATTTTTCTTGTCAGGTTCCCCAGTTTTGTAACCAGCGACAATTTTCTGGTGGCTACGGAATTATTTGTTAACGCATTGGTCACACATAAACGACACGAGATTATCTCATCGCTTCCTATAGCGGGCAGGTATCAAATGCTCGGACAGGAGGAATTGCCATGATGCGGATAGCAAAAGTATTTTTATTTATGTTTTCGGGCCTGATGTTGCTGTTGGTGGGCTGCGCCGTCTTCATTTATTACTATGACTGGAGTCGTGCGCGCCCCGAAATCAATAGTGTGGTCAGTGCCAAGTTGCATCGCCCGTTCGCCATCAACGGCAAGCTATCGGTGACGTGGCTGCGCGATAATGACCTGCCAGGATGGCGAAGCTATGTTCCCTGGCCACACGTCGAAATGCAAGATGTGACACTGGCCAATCCCGACGCGATGCGCGCGGCAGCCGGCGCCAATCTGGCAACGGTGGATAAAATCGCCTTTTCGGTTGACCCTACGGCCTTGCTTGACCGGCAGGTAAAATTGCCGGCCATCGTGCTCGACCATCCGCAAGCCAGCCTGATGCGCAATGCCGGCGGCGACGACAATTGGACGCTCGAGCTCGATAGCGGTCCGTCGCTATGGCAACTGATGCTGCACAAGATCGTCATCAACGATGCCCATGTTGACCTGCAGGATGACATCAAAAAGCTGACGGCGCATGCCACATTCGACACCATGGAAGATGGCGGGCCGGAAGGCTATGGCCTGGTTTGGAAGGTTGACGGTAAATTCAACAAGGCCGACATCAAGGGGCAGGGCAAGGCAGGCGGCGTGCAATCGTTTGAGCGCGCAGTCCCGTATCCTCTTGAAGCTTCCATGAAGGTGGGCAAAACCAGCGTTGACCTGAAGGGCACGCTCACCAAGCCGACCGACCTCGCCGCGCTGGACTTGCAAATGAAACTCTCCGGCGGCAGCATGTCGGATCTGTTTCCGCTGACCGGCGTCACCTTGCCTGATACGCCGCCATTTACGACTCAAGGCCATTTGATCGGGACTGTGGACAAGCACGGTGGCATATGGGAATACGATCATTTCACCGGTCGTGTCGGCGGTAGTGACCTGTCCGGTACCATGCACTATGAATCTGCCGGTGAACACGGCAGGCCGCGCCCATTGCTTCAAGGGACGCTGGTTTCCAACCTGCTGCGCTTCAAGGATCTCGGCCCGATAGTCGGCGCCGACGAGCCGCGCAAGACAGAAACTGCTGCGGGCAAGGTCGTTGCCAGCGACAAGGTGCTGCCCACGGCAAATTTCAAATTCGACCGCTGGCGTGCCATCGATGCCGACGTATCGTTCACCGGTCGTACCATCATCAAGGACGAGAAGCTGCCGCTCGACAACCTCGTCACCCATATCGTATTGCAAGACGGTACGCTCTCGCTGTTGCCGCTGCAATTCGGCGTGGCCGGAGGCCGCCTGGCATCGAACGTCAAGCTCGACGGCAATGGCAATATGATCAAGGCCGACATGGACGTTTCGGCACGTCATCTGAAACTGAACAAGCTGATGCCGGATTTCAAACCGATGCAGACGAGCTTTGGCGAAATCAATGGTGACGCCAAGTTGAATTCAAGCGGCAATTCGGTTGCCAGCCTTCTGGGCGCCTCCAACGGCGAGGTCAAGCTGCTGGTGAACCAGGGTAGCGTCAGCAAGCTGCTGCTGGAAGAGTCTGGTCTTAACGTCGTCAACATCGTGCTGGTCAAGCTGTTTGGCGACTCGCAGGTGAAGCTCAACTGCGTGGCAGGCGACTTCGTGGTCACGCATGGGTTGTTGCAGACGCAAAATTTCCTGATCGATACCGACAATACGCGTATCACTGTCAGCGGCAAGGTCGATCTGGCCAAGGAATCGCTCGACTTGACCGTGCAGCCGGAAAACAAGAAATTCCGCCTGGTTTCGCTACGTACGCCGGTCTACGTCAACGGCACCTTTGCCGACCCGCATGTCGACGTCGACCGCGGCAAGCTGGCATTGCGCGCCGGCGGCGCCGTGGCACTCGGGGCTTTGGCATTGCCGGCGGCGCTGTTGCCTTTGGTTGACGTTGGACCGGGCAAGGATAGCGATTGCGCCAAGGCGATACGCGAAGCCGAAGAAAAACCGACGGTAGGGGCCTCACGCAAGCAATAGCACCATTTTGTTATAGGCACTCCTGGTATGGCTTGGAGGGGTGTCGATCCGGTACAATTGCAGATTGTCTTGATCCGCTTTTGTAGCACGCCTCCATGCCGCACTCCAACAAATCCCGCTTGCCGGCAATTCTTGCCGAAATGCGTTCACTATGGCAATTGGCCTGGCCGATGCTGGTCGGGCAGCTTGCCACGGTAGGCATGGGCGTATCCGACGTTGCCATGACCGGGCACGTCAGTGCGGGTGACCTGGCGGCGGTGTCGCTTGGCGCTTCGATCTGGGCCATCGTGATCGTGACCGTCATGGGCGTGATCATGGCGATCAATGCCGTCGTGGCGCACGAAATGGGCGCCGGGAACATTGCACGTGTGCCGCATGTTGTAAGGCAGGCGCAATGGAAGGCTGCCGGCATTGGCATCGCGGCCTTTATTGTCGCCAACCTCGGCACTTATCTATTCGATGTGCTCGACCTTGACTCTGCCGTGCACGACAAGGCAACCGCCTTTGTCCACGTGATCAGCTTCGGCTTGCCGGCTTTCACCGCCTATCGCAGCCTGTATGGCTACAGCACCAGCATCCATCAAACCAAGCCGATGATGCTGATTGCAATGGGCGGCCTGGGCTACAACATTGTCGTCAACTGGCTGCTGGTCTACGGCCACCTGGGCATGCCGAAATTGGGCGCGGTCGGCTGCGCCGTCGCAACGGCAAGCGGTTGCTGGCTCATGCTGGGTGCGATGCTATGGTGGATGCGGGCTTCACCGGCTTATCGTGAAACGTATCCGTTCACGCACTGGGAAGGGCCGAACCGCAAGGAAATCGGCGCCATGCTCAAGCTGGGCTGGCCGATCGGCGTGACATTCCTGGCTGAAGCCAGTGCATTTTCGGCGGTCTGTTTCCTCGTGGCGCGCTTTGGTGTGGTGCCGATGGCGGCCAACCAGATTGCCTTGAATTTCATCTCGCTGGTGTTCATGGTGCCGCTGTCATTCGGTATCGGCCTGATCACGCGTGTGGGCCATGCGGCGGGCGAGGGCGACCCGGTGCGCGCACGTTTCGCGGCCTGGGTTGGTGTGGGCATGTCGCTTGGTTTTGGTGTGCTGTCGGCGATGTTCATCGCCTCATGCCGCTATCTGATTGCCTCGGCCTATACGCCAGACCCGGCGGTGGAGGCCGTGACGGCGGACTTGCTATTGTTTGCCGCCATATTCCAGTTGTCGGACTCGACCCAGGTGGCGGCGGCCAGTGCGGTGCGCGGCTACAAGGTGACGCGTACGCCCATGCTGATCCACTTGCTGGCATTCTGGGGCTGTTCATTGCCGCTGGGTTGCCTGCTTGGCCTTGCGCCGCAATGGATGCCCTGGCATCCGGCACAGCCGATGGCAGCCCAGGGCTTCTGGATCGGCCTTGCTGTCGGGCTCACTGTGGCGGCCCTGTCGCTGGTCTGGTTCCTCAATCACATTTCGCTGCGCAAGATCGCGGAGCGACGCACCTAGTTTTTAGCCGTGCGGTTCATTGCCCCATCCCAGGCCCAAGGCTTTTTGTAGCGAGACATAATCTTCCGTCATCTGACTTGTTGCGGCCGAAGTCGAGGAAATTCCAGCTCAGTTGCGGTTCGATGACAGCGCTATAGTCGTCCAGATGCGTCAGGTCCGAGGGCGACGTGGCGCCGATGCCGCTCAAGCCCATCAGTGTCACCTTGGGAAAACGCGCGGCTTCGGCCTGCCCGATTTGAGCCGTCTGGGCGGCCAGCGTCCGTTCTGCTGCGCGGATATCGGGCCGACGCTGCAGCATCTCTGCGGGATCGCCCGTGGCTACCTGGGCCGGCGGCAGGGGCACGGTGGTGTCACCTGCCAGCTCGGCATCCAATGCCCCTGGTGCCAGGCCGAGCAGGCTGGCAAGCTCGTCGAGGCCGGCTTCGGCCTGCGCCTGCAGGGGAAAGGAATTGGCTCGCGTGGCTTCCAGCTGGTTTTGCAGGCAGGCCACTTCCAGACGGAAGCCGGTACCGCCATTGACCCGCAGCAGGTTCAATTCCAGCATGCGCTGCTGGCACGCTACAGGGCAGCCGAATGTGCAGGGGATATAGACGCAGGGCCGCGCGTACGCGCTTCAAGAGGTTGAAGCGCGCATCAGGCAGGTCAAAGGTAATATCAGAGGAAGCGGTCGAGGATCTTGCGGCTGTGGCGGTCCATCCCGGCCAGGTCGCGGATCAGGAAATGGATGCCGTGCGTATCGGCAATGAGCAGCATGTTGCGCCCGATGCGCCGGATGTCTTCTTCGCCGCGCAAGACGAATTCAGTTTTGCCGCGGTCCGTGTCAACGGCCCAGGTGCATGGCGTGGCGAAACTCGTCACGCTGGCAATGTGTGCGATCTGCGGCATGAATTCGTGGGTCTGCAAGTCTTCTTCGACCAGAGCACGGACGTCAGGCGCGAGATCGCTCAGCTTTTCAATCCAGGCCACTTCGCGGCCGTCCGGGCACACCATGCCGATGCCTTCGGCGGGCGTCTGGACCGGGAATGCGCGCACCGGCGCGACGTCTTCATGCGTTTGACCGTCTGCCGTGAGGACCAGGCGGCCGAAGCCGTTGCGTGTCAGTTGAAAATCGGTGGTGGTCATCTGCGTTATTCCTCGTCGTCCAGGTCACGGTCGACGTTGCGGGCCTGGGCTTGATAGAGGCGGTAATAGGCGCCTTCACGTGCCATCAGTTCGTCGTGCGGGCCTTCTTCGACAACCTGGCCGCGATCCAGCACTACCAGGCGGTCAGCCATGTTGAGTGTGGAAAGGCGGTGTGCAATGGCGATCGTCGTGCGGCCTTGCACCAGGTTTTCCAGGGCTTTCTGGATTTCCTTCTCGGTTTCCGAATCGACCGAAGAGGTGGCTTCATCGAGGATCAGGATGCGCGGATCGATCAACAGCGCCCGTGCAATCGAAATGCGCTGGCGCTCACCGCCCGACAGGCCCTGGCCACGTTCGCCGACCATGGAATCGTAACCCTGTGGCAGACGAAGAATGAATTCATGGGCGTGGGCTGCGCGGGCAGCGGCGACGATTTCAGCGCGTGTGGCATCAGGTTTGCCGTAGGCGATGTTTTCTGCAATCGTGCCGAAGAACAGGAAGGGTTCCTGCAATACCAGACCGATATTGCTGCGATAGTCGGACAGGGGCAGCGAGCGGATGTCGACGCCGTCAACGCGGATCGAGCCTTCCGCCACATCATAGAAACGGCAGATCAGGTTGACCAGGGTGCTTTTGCCCGAGCCGCTGTGGCCGACCAGGCCGACCATTTCACCCGGCGCTATGGTCAGGCTGATGCCGCGATTGACGGCGCGATTGCCGTAGCGGAAGCCGACCTCGCGCAATTCGATGCGGCCTTCGATCTTTTCCAGATGGACCGGATTGGCCGGTTCCGGCACGCTCGATACGTGATCGAGGATGTCAAAAATCCGCTTGGCAGCCGAGGCGGACTTTTGCGTCACCGACACGATACGGCTCATGGAATCAAGTCGGCCATAAAAGCGGCTGATGTAGGCAATCGATGCCGTCAGCGTACCGACGGAAATCTTGCCGTCGGCAATCAACCAGATGCCGAAGCACCAGACCACGAGCAAGCCCAGCTCGGTCAGGAACGAGACGCTGGGCGAAAACAGTGACCAGGTCTTGTTCAGGCGGTCGTTGACGGCAAGATTGTGTTTGTTGGCTTCACGGAAACGCGATGCTTCGCGCGTTTCCTGGGCGAAGGCCTTGACCACTCGAATGCCGGGAATGGTGTCGGCCAGCACATTGGTTACTTCGGACCAGACGCGGTCGATGCGTTCGAACCCCGTGCGCAGCTTGTCGCGCACGACATGGATCATCCAGGCGATAAAGGGCAGGGGCAGGAGGGTGACAATGGCGAGCTTGCCGTTGAGCGAGAACAACATCACGGTCGTCATGGCGATCATGAGCACGTCTGTTGCGAAATCAAGCAAATGTAGCGACAGAAAAACGCAGATGCGGTCGCTTTCACTACCGATGCGCGACATCAGGTCGCCGGTACGTTTGCCGCCGAAATATTCGAGCGACATGCGCAGCAGGTGTTCATAGGTGGTGGTGCGTAAATCGGCGCCGATGCGCTCCGACACCAGCGCCATGATGTATGTCTTGGCCCAGCCCAGCGCCCAGGCCAGCGTGGCCGAGCCAACCAGCAGCCCCAGGTACTTGACCACCAGCATGGGATCGACGTGCTGGCCATTTTGATACGGGATCAGCACATTGTCGGTCAATGGCTTGGTCAGGTAGGGCGTGACCATGTTGGCGGCGGTAGCGATCATCGTCAGCGTGAAGCCCACCGCAATTTGGCCATTGTAGGGCTTGGCAAAGCGCCACAGCCGCAGCAGGGTCCAGGTCGAAGGGGGGGTATGGATGACCTTCTTGCAAACAGGGCACTCATCCTGATCCGGCTCGAGCGGCGCCTTGCAACTGGGGCAAAAATCGCCTTCTTCACGCTCGATGGGCTTGCCTGTGGTCTGGCTTTCGCGCTGCAACACGTATTGATCGAGCAGGCGGATGGCCAACAGATTGTGGCCCAGCGTGAAGCGCCAGACGGCCAGCCGCCCACCGTCGTCGGAGAGTTCAAGATGGCCCACGCCGGCATGGTCGTGATGCTTCAAATGCAATTGCGGATGCACTTCCCATGCTTGCCAGGTGGTTTCGCCGGGTGCACGCGCTACAATGCGCCGCCCGGTCAGGACGAGCAAGCCACGGGAGAAATGTAATTTCGCATCCAGGTCAACCTCAACCGAGGTTACGACGTTCTCTCCTGCAAGAAGTTGCTTTTCGACTTCTGCACGCCAGGTTTCCGGTATGTCGGCGAGTGCGGAATCGGTGGCAGGGTAGGACTGTGTCATGTGGTGCGTGGTCGTGGACGGTATTAAATTGTAATTATGATTAGATGGCGGCGCGTTCATCTTACCGCCATCGGCAAAAGACGGTATTTTGACTCAGAGCAACGAATCACGGAACAACAAATTGCGGTATTCTCTCGGACGTGCCATGCCTGACGCGTTCCGGATAGGGAATATAAAGTATAAAAGCGCGGACATGAGTATACAGGATGGCCGGGATCAGGGTCCGGCACTGCCTCCGTAACCTCGCTTGCTCATGTCAAATAGGCAAGGAAGTCGCGCCACCACTAGCGCGAGTTTAAAACTGGGGTAGGCCCGCTTGACGGGTCGAATAGACTGAAACTGGAAACATGACCAAGAAGAAAGACATCGAAGTGTTGCGCGTGACGCATTTGCGCGGCCCGAACATCTGGACATATCGTCCCGTCATCGAGACCTGGCTGGACATCGGCGAACTCGAAGACCTGCCCTCCAACAAAATTCCCGGCCTGTACGAAAGACTGACCGCCTGGTTGCCCGGCCTGATCGAACACCGTTGTGGTGTCGGCGAACGTGGCGGCTTCCTTGAACGTCTGAAAGAAGGCACCTGGGCCGGGCATATCCTGGAACACGTAGTGCTTGAGCTGCAAAACCTGGCCGGCATGCGTACCGGTTTCGGTAAGACGCGCAGCACTTCCGTGCATGGCGTCTACAAGATGGCATTCCGTACGCGTCAGGAAAAGGTTGGCCGCGCCGCTTTCGCACTGGGCCGCGACCTGTTGATGGCTGCGATTGACGATAAGCCATTCGACCTGAAACAGCAACTGGCCGATTTGACCGACTTGGCCGATTCCTATCTGCTTGGCCCGTCCACTTCGCACATTGTCGACGCGGCCACCGAGCGCAAGATCCCCTCGATCCGCCTGACCGAAGGTAATCTGGTCCAGCTTGGCTATGGTGCGCGCCAGCGCCGCATCTGGACTGCAGAAACCGACGAAACCAGCGCGATCGCTGAAGGCATCGCCAGCGACAAGGATTTGACCAAGTCGCTGCTGCAATCCTGCGGCGTGCCCGTGCCGGAGGGCCGGATGGTTGACAATCCGGACGATGCCTGGGAAGCGGCCGAGGACATCGGCCTGCCGGTCGTGGTCAAGCCCTACGACGGCAATCATGGGCGCGGCGTTTCGCTCGATTTGAAGACGCGCGCTGAAGTCGAGGCCGCCTACCACCTGGCCGACCGCAAGGGTAGCGGCGTGATGGTGGAAAAATACATAACCGGCACCGAGCATCGCCTGCTGGTGGTGGGCAAGAGCGTGGTAGCGGCCGCTGCCGGCGAGACCGCCTGGGTGACCGGAGACGGAAAATCAAACATCATCAAGCTGGTCGATGAGCAGATCAATACCGACCCGCGCCGCGGCACGACCGAAGCTTCGCCTTTGAATGCACTGGCACCGGAAGTGGGTGACGCTGAAATCAATCTCGAGCTCGAGCGCCAGGGTTTGAACGTCTATTCCGTACCTGTAGCCGGCCAGAAAGTGCTGATCCAGCGCAACGGCAACGTGGCATTCGACGTGACCGACAAGGTGCATCCGACCATCGCAGCCAAGGCTGCGCTTGCTGCGCGTATCGTCGGCCTCGACATTGCCGGCGTGGACATGGTGCTGGAAGACATCTCCAAACCGATCGGCGAGCAGCAAGGCGCCGTCATCGAAGTCAATGCCAGCCCGGGTTTGCTGTCCCACCTGAAGCCTGCGGCCGGGGAGCCGCGGCCTATCGGTCCGGCCATCATGGACCACCTGTTCGGCCCCGAACAAAATGGCCGCATCCCGATTGTCGGCGTGGCTGGTTCGCAGGGCAACAATCTTATCGCCCGCATGATTTCCTGGCTGATCCAGGCCACCGGCAAGCACGTCGGGCTGGTCTGTGGCGACGGCCTGTATCTCGATAACCGGCAGGTGGAAAAACGCAATTGCGTCAACTGGGACGCGGGGCAACGCCTGTTGATCAACCGTTCCGTCGAAGCCGCGGTGTTTGAAAACGGCGCGCGCATGATCCTGACAGAAGGGCTGGTCTACGACAAGTGCTCGGTCGGCGTTGTGACCGACATGCAGGGGCATGAAGCGCTCAAGGAATACTATATCGACGAGCCCGGTGATATGTATAAGGTCATGCGCACCCAGATCGACGTGGTGTTGCCCGATGGAGTAGCAGTCTTGAATGGCGACGAACCGGCCGTGGTTGAACTTGCCGAACTGTGCGACGGCAAGGTGATTTTCTACGGCGTGGCAGGCGATACCGAAGCACTGGCAAGGCACCGTGAAGCCGGTGAACGGGTTGTTTATCTGCATGGCGACAATGTCGTGCTGGCCACGGGCACCGAAGAGTCGGCACTGTTGCCGCTGTCTTCGCTCAAGCATGCCAAGGGCATCGCACCGACCGCCGTGATGGCGGCCGTTGCCGCGACCTGGGCGCTGGGCGTCACGCCGGAACTGATCAGTGCCGGCTTGATGACCTTCGAGTCGAAACTCAAGAAACCCAACTATTAATTCAACCGGGACGGATCGGTAACATGGAAGTGTCACGAGTCCGCGCGCTGCGCGGTGCAAACATCTGGAGCCACCATACCTCGATCGAGGCTGTGGTGACCTGTTCCGCTGAAGAATGCGCGATCACCAGGCGCGCCGGTTTTGAAGCGCGCCTGCGCGACCGTTTCCCGCAAATCAGCTCGCTGCAGCCGCATCGCCAGGATGGCTCGGTGTCGATGGCGCACGTGCTGGAACTGGCCGCCCTGGGTTTGCAGGCGCAAGCCGGTTGCCCGGTCACGTTTTCCCGCACCACCCCCACGGTGGAAACCGGGGTGTTCCAGGTGGTGTTCGAATATACGGAAGAGGCGGTTGGTCGCCTGGCTTTGAAACTGGCCGAGAGCCTGTGCCAGGCCGCCTTGAACGACTCGACATTCGACCTCGCCAGCGCCCTGCACGAATTGCGCGAACTCGACGAAGATGTGCGCCTTGGCCCCTCCACCGGTTCCATTGTGCAAGCCGCCGTGGCGCGCAATATCCCTTATCGCCGCCTGACCAACGGCAGCCTCGTGATGTTTGGCTGGGGCAGCAAGCAGCGCCATATCCAGGCCGCCGAAATCGACCGCACCAGCGCCATTTCGGAAGCCATCGCCCAAAACAAGGAATTGACCAAGACCCTGCTGGCGGCAGCCGGCGTGCCGGTACCCGGCGGCCGCACCGCCACCGATGCCGACGACGCTTGGGACATCGCCTGCGAGATCGGCTTGCCCGTCGTGGTCAAGCCCAAGGACGGCAACCAGGGCAAGGGTGTGACCGTCAATGTCACCACCCGCGAGCAATTGAACCTGGCCTATGCGGCAGCCAAGGAGTTTCGCGACAATATCATGGTCGAGCGCTACATTCCCGGCGACGATTTCCGCTGCCTCGTGGTTGGCGGCAGGCTCGTCGCCGCGGCGCGGCGCGACCCGCCCCAGGTCATCGGCAATGGCAAGCACACTGTGCGCGAACTGGTGGAAGAGGTCAACAAGGACCCGCGCCGTGGCACCGGCCACGCTACGTCGCTGACCAAGATTCGTTTCGATGACATCGCTCTCGCCAGCCTGGCGACACAAGGGCTGGACGCTGAATCGATTCCGGCCAAGAGCCAGCGCGTAAAACTACGCAACAATGCCAACCTTTCCACCGGCGGCTCTGCTACTGATGTGACCGACGACGTGCACCCGGACGTTGCCGCGCGGGTGGTTGCTGCGGCGCAGATGATCGGTCTCGATATCTGCGGTGTCGACGTGGTGTGCGAAAGCCTGTTGAAGCCGATTGAAGAGCAGGGCGGTGGTATCGTCGAAGTCAATGCAGCACCCGGCTTGCGCATGCACCTCTCGCCCTCCTATGGCAAGGGCCGTGCAGTCGGTGAAGCCATCATTTCCGAAATGTTTGCCGACGGCGAGGATGGCCGCATTCCGGTGGTGGCCGTGACAGGCACAAACGGCAAGACCACCACGGTGCGTTTGATCGCCCATATTTTCGCCCAGAGCGGCCTGCGGGTCGGCATGACCAACACCGATGGCGTCTACGTGGCCGGTGAGCGCATCGATACCGGCGACTGCAGCGGCCCGCGCAGCGCACGTAACGTCTTGCTGCACCCCGACGTGGATGCCGCCGTGTTTGAAACGGCACGCGGCGGCATTCTGCGCGAAGGTCTGGCTTTCGACCATTGCCAGGTTGCGGTTGTGACCAACATCGGCACGGGCGACCATCTCGGCCTGAACTACATCACGACACTGGAAGACCTGGCGGTGTTGAAGCGCGTCATCGTGCAAAACGTCGCACCGGGCGGCACGGCGGTGCTCAACGCTGCCGACCCCATCGTCGCGGCGATGGCCGATAACTGCCGTGGTTCCGTCACCTTCTTTGCGCATGACCGCAAGAACCCCTTGATGACCACGCACCGCACCCAGGGGCAGCGCGTGGTCTATGTCGACGACGGCCACATCGTGGCGGTGGAAGGCAAGAGCCAGCACAAGGTGCCATTGGCCGACGTGCCGATCACGCACAACGGCAGCATCGGCTTCCAGGTCGACAATGTCATGGCAGCGGTTGCCGCGGCCTGGGCAGCGGGCATCGATTGGGATGACATTCGTGCCGGTCTGAAGTCGTTCCAAAGCGATAGCGACAATGCGCCAGGGCGGTTCAATATGTTCGATTATCGCGGCGCCACCGTCATTGCCGACTACGGCCACAACCCCGACGCCATCTCTGCGCTGATCCAGGCCGTTGAAACCATTCCGGCCAAGCGCCGCTCATTGGTCATCAGCGGCGCCGGCGACCGGCGCGATGAAGATATCCGCCAGCAGGGCACGATTGCCGGCACGGCATTTGACGAAGTGCTGCTGTACCAGGACCAGTGCCAGCGCGGCCGTGAAGACGGCGAAGTGATGAAACTATTGCGCGAGGGCCTTGAAGGCGCACCGCGTACCAGCAACGTCGAGGAAATCCGTGGCGAATTCATCGCCATTGACCGCGCGCTGGGCAAGCTCGGTGATGGCGACCTGTGCCTGATCCTGGTCGACCAGGTTGAAGAAGCGCTGGGCCACATCGCCAAACGCGTCGCCGAAGCTTGAGCCTGCCGACACTCCATTGGACCGAACAGGGCGAGGAAAAATCCGCCCTGTGGCAATCGGAGGCCGGCAGCGCGCCGCCCAAGCGCATCGCCATTGCCGATGACCGCATGACCGCCGATGCCGCCTATCGGCTGGCGTCCGAAGGCACATCGCTGTTGTGGCGAGGCGACTTTCACAATGCGCGCCAATTGCTGCAAGCGTTGGCGCGGCGCTGCGAAGTCAGGCAAAAGAAGCCGGGCACGCCGGCCGAAGCATTCAATTTCCATCGTCAGGCACAATCACACCGCGCGCGCATACTCAACACCATCCTGGTACCCTGCGACGAGAACTACGCGGTGCCGTTGCGCCGCGCCCCTGACATCCGGCAAGCCTGCCTCGAAGCCTATGGCGACGCGCAGGGGGCATTCGTCGTGTCCTTGCGTGAAGTGCAGGGCTTGATCGGGGCGCACGAATGGCGCAAGAAGGGCGTGGAAATTCCTGCGCTCGGTGCACGCATTCACGCCCACTACGGCGTGTTTTCACCGGTGCGTGGCGAGTATCTGGAACTGGTTGCCAAGGCAGCGCTGCCTTCCCTGGATTCTGCCTTCGATGTCGGCACCGGCACCGGTGTGCTGGCCGCCATCCTGGCCAGGCGCGGTGTCAAGCATGTCGTTGCGACGGACATGGAAAACCGGGCGCTGCAATGCGCACGCGCCAATATTGCGTCGCTTGGCTACGCAGACCGCGTTGAAGTGATGCAGGCCGACATGTTTCCCCCAGGACGTGCCAAGCTGGTGGTGTGCAATCCGCCATGGGTGCCGGCGCGTGCCTATTCACCGCTGGAACATGCCGTCTACGACCCCGATAGCCGCATGCTGCGTGGCTTCCTGGCGGGCCTTGCCGGGCACCTGGAAGATGGCGGGGAGGGCTGGCTGATTCTGTCGGACCTGGCCGAGCATCTGGGTTTGCGTCCGCGTGCAGATTTGCTGTCCTGGATCGAAGGCGGCGGCCTGAAGGTGAAAGAGAAAATCGACACCAGGCCACTCCACCCCAAGGCGATGGACCGCAATGATCCGCTTTTTGCGGCACGTAGCGCCGAGCTGACGTCGCTATTTAGACTCACCAAACGTTAAAGATTGTTAATCGGATTTGCCATGAATCTCAAGCCCGCACGCATCCTGACCTTCAAATGTAAGCAATGCGCCAAGCCGGTAAAGGTGTTTTTACAGGCCGTTTCTTCGTGTTCGCACATACAGCCATACCAGGGTATTTGTGACTGTGGCGAGGTGCTGCGCTACGCCACCGGACAGAAGGAAGTGGTGCAGGCGTATATCGCCGACGGCAGCCTGCATCACCATCATTGACTTTGCGTTAAACCTCTTTTTGACGTATAGTTTCGGCACTTTTTGCCCTTGCCACACGGAAAGCCTAGACGCTATGATTGACGGATAGGCCGCTCCCAGGACCTGTTTATGATCAGATCGTAAGCAGGTTCTCAGGCGGCACAACCGTTCACGCCAACACGTCTATCGCATGTCGTTCTCTACCTTGATCCGCCCGCAGGTCCTGTCGAGCAGGTGGCTCAAGGTAGCAGCCGTTTTTGCCCTTATCTTCCTCACACTCGGCATGCTCGGCATGATGCGGCTGCGCCTGCTTTCGTCGATTCGTGCACAGGTGGCTACGGAAAGCCTTTACTCGAAGTCGCAGAAGGATGCGGTACTGCATCTGATTCAATATGCAGCCTCGGGCGACGAGCGTGAATATGGCGCCTACCGGCAAAACATGACGATACCGATGGCGGGACGGCTCGCACGCATGGAATTGGCCAAGGCCAGACCCAACCTTGCGCTGGCGCGGCAAGGCATGCTTTCGGCAGGAAATGGCGAAGTCGATGCAGATGACATGATTTTCGCGTTCCAGACCTCGCAACTGTTCGGCATCCAGATCGACGCAGCAGGTGCCTGGAGCAAGGCAGATCAGGAATTGATACTGCTCGATGCCGAGGCTGAAGCCCTGCACAATGCGCTGCGGCCGGTCAACCCGGACACGGTTGCAGCACAGCGTAGCCTGGCTGGTATCAAGGATATCAATGCCAGGCTCAGTGATATCGAATATGAACTGGCAGAGCGGCTGGAACGTGCCGGACGGCATGCGCAACATATCCTGCTGCTTGCCAGTTGGCTGGTCGGTATCTCGCTGATTCTTGGCGGAATTGCCGTTGCGCGCCGCATGTGGCTGAGCCAGGACAGGCTGGCGCTGGCCTTGCAGACTTCCGAGCAGCGCTTGAAGCTGGCCATGGGCGGCAGCAACGATGGCCTGTGGGACTGGGATATCGTCAACGACACGTTCTACTATTCGCCGCGCATGCTCGAAATGCTGGAGATCGAGACGGCGCAGCCCGACGCGGAGCGTTTCCTGCATTTTGCCCATCTGGAAGACGTGCCGGCCCTGCGCCGCAAGCTGATTGCCCATCTGCGCGACCAGGCTCCGTTCGACGTCGAATTCCGTGCCGTGACGGCAAAAGGCAACTTGCGCTGGATGCGCTCGCGCGCCCAGTCGGCGCGCGCAGACAATGGCCGGGCAGTGCGCATGGCCGGCTCGATGACCGACATTACCGAGCGCAAATACAACGCCGAGCTGCTGCATGCGGAAAAGGAACGGGCCCAGGTAACGCTCGAATCGATCGGCGATGCGGTAATCACGGTCGACACCCGCGGCTGCATCGAATACCTGAATCCTGCTGCCGTGGTCATCACCGGCTGGCGCATCGAGGAAGCCAAGGGCAGGCCGGCGGAGCAGGTTTGCGAATTGCTCGAAGAGCAGACCCGCCTGAGCGTGGCAGACGTAGAATTCCAGGCCAGGAAGCATGACGTGACCCTGCAGACCAACCTGCTTCTTGTCGGACGCGACGGCCACGAGGTTGCCGTAAACCGTTCCATTGCCCAATTGCTGGACCGTGAAGGCAAGGCCATGGGCACCGTATGGGTGCTGCACGACGTCAGCAAGGACCGCGCCTACGCAACCCATTTGTCGTACCAGGCCAATCACGACGAATTGACCGGCTTGATCAACCGGCGGGAATTCGAACGGCGTTTGAATGCCATGTTGGCCAACGCCACGTTCAGCCACCAGCATTCGATGCTGTACATCGACCTGGACCAGTTCAAAATTGTCAACGACACCTGTGGCCACCTGGCCGGGGATGAATTGTTGAAGCAACTGGCAAGGCTGCTCAAGTCGAAGTTGCGCCAGAACGACACGCTCGCACGGCTGGGCGGTGATGAATTCGGCGTGTTGCTGGAAGCCTGCCCAACCGGCCCGGCCCTTAAAATCGCCGAACTGCTGCGCCAGACCGTGGCCGATTTCCACTTTACCTGGAGTGAGCGGAGTTTCCCTTCGAATGCCAGCATTGGCCTGGTCACGTTTGGCGAGCAGCCTGCCACGCTGGCCGATGTGCTGCGCATGGCCGACGCCGCGTGCTACCTTGCCAAAGACCATGGGCGCAACCGCGTCCATGTGTTTTCGCCGGAAGATCAGGAACTGGCTCAGCGCCAGGGTGAAATGGGCTGGATCGGGCGTATCCGCAAAGCCCTGGAAGAAGACCGCTTCATATTGTATTCGCAACCGATCCTGCCGTTGTCGCCCAGCCTGCATGCCAAGACGCATTGCGAAATCCTGTTGCGCCTGAAGGACGAGAACGATCAGATCGTCCCGCCCATCGTCTTCATTCCCGCCGCCGAACGCTACGGATTGATGCCTGCCATTGACCGCTGGGTGATCCGCAATGCGCTGGCCTTGCATGCGCAGCGCGCAAAAATGGGGGTGGAAGACGAGATGTATGCGATCAACCTGTCCGGCACCTCGATGGGCGACGTTGACTTCCTGCCTTTCGTGCGCGAACAATTCCAGTTGACCAGGGTGCCGCCGCAAAGCATCTGCTTCGAAATCACCGAGACCGCAGCGATCGCCAACCTGGCCAAGGCGGCGGTATTGATCCGCACACTGCGCGACCTGGGCTGCCGCATCGCCCTCGACGATTTCGGTAGCGGCATGTCTTCTTTTTCCTATCTGAAGCACTTGCCGGTCGATTATCTGAAGATCGACGGCAGTTTCGTCAAGGACATGGACAAGAACCCGATCGATCACGCAATGGTGGAAGCCATCAATCGTGTGGGCCAGGTGATGCGCATCGAAACCATCGCCGAATTCGTGGAAAGCGAAGAAACTTTACAACGCCTGAAGCTCATGGGCGTGGACTTCGCCCAGGGCTATGCCATAGGTAAACCTGCCCCTCACAGCCTTTCCAGTCCTGCCCCTGCAAATTAGGAAAATCCGCATTACACTGTTGGTATCAAGCGTGCGACGCTTGATTCTGTGTGTTGCCCAGACCTATGATCGTAAGGCAACACTTGGACCTCCCAAGTAGTTGGCTGCCTGCATTTGATCCTTGTTGAACGGAAACGGATAGCGTGATGGCAAACATCTTGATCATTGACGACGAAGAACGAAACAGACGTCTTTTTGAGGTGTTTGTCAAGGCGGACGGTCATGAAGTCGAATCTGTTGCCAATGGCGAAGCCGGCCTGGCCCGGGCTGTTGCCAATACTCCGGACGTGATATTGTTGGACTTGATGATGCCGGGACGCGACGGTTTTGAGGTGGCGCGCGCACTCAAAGCCAACTCTGTCACCCAAGCAATTCCCATCATTGTGATATCTTCACTGGACGATATCGCTTCGCACCAGCGCCTGTTGTCCTCCGGCATCGATGATTTCATTGTCAAGCCGATAGATCGCTGGGAGTTGTCGCAGCGTATCGCCAAAGTTTTGCAGAAAGGCAAGCAATAGAGAGGACTTTGGCTACGCCACTTATGGACAATAATCCGGGCATGCATCTGCAAACCGTCAACCGCGTGTTGGCCATGACCAGCCGCGTCAGCCGGGCTGCGACCCGGTCCAGTTCTCCTGACAGCCTGTATCTCGAAGTCACTCGCATCGCCGTTGAAAGCGGTTTGTTTTCCTATGCCTCCCTGGGTTTGGTTGACCCGTCGAGCAGTGCCTTTCGCCATTTCGCTTCCTGGGGCAGGGCGCTGCCGTTCCACGATCCGGATGCCGCCGGTTCCAAACTGATACAACGTGTCTGTATCGGCATGCAGGCGGTGACCTACGAAGAACGTGATGGCGCCTATTGCGGTGTCATAGCCTTGCCCTTGCAGGATTCAGGGCAGATCCGGGGTGTTTTGCTGCTGCATGTGGATTGTGCAGACTTCGTTGAGTCGCCCGTGGTTCAACTGCTGTCCGATATTGCCGACGACATTTCCTATGCGCTGGTGCATATGGAAATCGATCAGCGTCGTCTGGCGGCGGAAACCAAGCTGCATTATCTCGCCTTCTACAATTCCCAGACCGGCCTGCCCAGTGCAGTGATGCTGGCTGAACGCCTGGCCAAGGCGGCCGAAGACATCGACGGCACCGGCGAATCGCTGGTGCTGTTGGATATCAAGTTGCAGCGTACCGATCATGTGCTGCAATTGCTGGGCAATGCCGGCATGGATGAAATGCTGCGTGAAGTGGCGGCGCGCCTGGAGCACGGGCACGGGGTGGAAACCTTTGTCGCCCAATTGGCACCCGACGAATTCGCCCTGCTGGCAGTGCGCCCGCAGGATATGGATGAGGCGCTGGAGTTGGCCAATCAGGTACAGGCCAGCCTGATGCGCTCGATTCGGATCGGCGAGAGCGAGGTTTTCCTCCAGACCAGCATCGGCGGCGCGGTTTATCCGACCCACGAAGCTGAAGTCAAATATCTGCTGCGCCGCGCGCGCGCTGCCGCAGAATTGCATGGCAGCGAGTTTGGCGTGCGCCTGTATAGTTCCGACCTGGACCGTGACCTGGAAAAGCGTATGCAGATGGCAGCCGACCTGCATCGCGCACTGGAGCGAGACGAATTCCTGCTCTATTACCAGCCACAATTGAATCTCAAGAGCGGGCAAGTGGTTGGTGTCGAAGCCTTGCTGCGCTGGCAACACCCGCAACGCGGCATTGTCGCCCCTGGCGTGTTTGTCCCCTTGCTGGAAGACAGTGGCTTGATGCCCGCAGTTGGGATCTGGGCACTGCGTTCGGCCTGTGTTGCGGCACGCAACTGGCACGACAAAGGTTTTCCCTGGCTGCGCGTGGCGGTGAATATGTCTGCCCAGCAGTTCCGCATGCCCGACCTGGTGGCGCTGGTGCGTGGGGCCTTGCAGGAAACCGGTTTGCCGGCGGAATATCTGGAACTGGAACTGACGGAAAGCCTGATTCTGGAAAGCGCCGAAAAGACCATACAGACCATGCGCGAGCTCAAGAAACTGGGCGTCAGCCTGTCGCTGGACGATTTTGGTACCGGTTATTCGTCGCTGTCTTATCTGCGCCATTATCCGGTGGACCGGATCAAGATCGACCAATCCTTCATCCGCGACATGACCCAGCATCCGGGCAGCGCGGCCCTGGTGCGCAGTATCCTGGCCATGGCGTCCAACCTCGGTCTGACCGTGATCGCCGAAGGCGTCGAGTCATTGAGCCAGTATGGTTATCTGCGCAAGCAATTTTGCGAAGAGATGCAGGGCTATCTGTTCTCGCGGCCGGTTCCCGAAGCGGATATGACGAATCTCCTGCAAGAGGGGCGGCGCCTTGACTCTTTCAGCGACGCCGGCCAGGTCAATACGGTGTTGCTGGTTGATGACGAACCGCTGGTGCTTTCAGCCATGCGGCGCGCCTTCCACCATGAAAACTGGAATTTCCTGACTGCGTCTTCTGCAGCCGAAGCATTTGAATTGCTGGCGGTGCATGAAGTGGGGGTCATCATTTCAGACCAACGCATGCCGGGTATGACCGGCACGGTGTTCCTGCATCGTGCCAAGGAAATGTATCCCGACGCTGTCCGCATTCTGCTGACCGGGCATGCCGACTATGCGACCGTCATCGGTGCAGTCAATGAGGGTGACCTCTACAAGGTGTTGAGCAAGCCCATCGACGACAAGGTGATGCGCGAAAACATACGCGAGGCATTGCGGCGCCATGAAGTCTTCCTGGAAAACCGCCGCCTGTCTACCCGGCTGGCCGCAATGGATATGCCGCAATAGGCAAAGCTCATGGCAGAAGACCGCGACCATTTCCGGAAACGGCTATTCGATACCTTCATCAAGGAAGCACAGTTACACATGGCAGCTGTGCCGGCTTTACTGGGCAAGCTTCAGCAAAACGCGAGCGACGCAGCGGCATTGCAGAATCTGTTGCGTGAGATACACAGCCTGAAAGGCGCAGCCAGCGCCGTGGAACAGGACGACGTAGCCTTCGTCTGCCGCGTGCTGGAACAGCGGGTCCACAAGGCGCTGCGGGGAGACAAGGCTGTGGATGCGTCCTTTTTTGAACTGTTCCAACAGGGGCTCGACCTGCTTGATACCGGTTTGCCAGCCGTCACTCGCGACGGACAATTCATAATTTCCTTGCAATTTCTCGGCAGCGTGCGAAAGTTGATGTGAATCACGGACCGCAGCCATGAAAAACGACGAAGTAGACATTTTGATCGTGGAAGACAGCCCGACCCAGGCTGAGAAGTTGTGCCACCTGATCCAATCCAAAGGATACCAGCCGCGCATCGCGCGTAATGGCACCGAGGCCTTGGCGGCCATTGCGCAAAGCAAGCCGCAAATCGTATTGTCTGACATCGTCATGCCGGAGATGGATGGCTATGCCCTGTGCAAGGCGATCAAAACCCACCCTGATTGGGGCGATATTCCGGTTGTGCTCGTCACCTCGCTGACCGACCCCAAGGACATCGTGCGCGGCCTGGAATGCGGGGCAGACAATTTCATTCGCAAGCCCTATGCCGACGCGTATCTGCTGCAGCGTATCGAGTATGTCTTGATGACCCAGGAATTCCGCGTCGGCACGAATATGGACGTGGGCATCGTGCTGTATCTGGGTGGGCAGAAGCACTTCATCAATTCGCAGCGCCAGCAGATTCTCGATCTGTTGATTTCAACCTACGAGCAGGCCGTCTACGTCAATGAAGAATTGCTGGCACGCGAGCGCCAGGTGATCGAGCTGAACATGCGTCTGGCGCAGTATTCGAGCGAACTGGAAGCAACCAATCGTTTGATCGCCACCAAGAACGTCGAACTGGAGCATGCCAGCCGGGCCAAGTCTGAATTCCTGGCCAACATGTCGCATGAGTTGCGCACGCCCTTGAATGCTATCCTGGGATTTTCCGAAGCCTTGAAGGATGACCTGGTAGGCGAAATGCGTGCTGACCAGAAGGAATACATCAAGGACATTTATTACAGCGGCACGCATTTGCTGGCTCTGATCAACGACATACTCGACCTGGCGAAGATCGAAGCCGGGAAGATGGAGCTGGAATTGAGCAAGACCGACCTGGTCGCGCTGCTGAAAAACACCATGTCGGTATTGCGCGAGCGCGCCTTTGCGCGCAACATCCGCATGACCCTGGAAGCCGATCCGATTGCGCCGTTTTCCATCGACCAGCGAAAATTCAAGCAGATCGTGTTCAACCTGCTGTCGAACGCCATCAAATTCACACCCGACGGCGGTGCGGTGACCGCGATTTTGCGCCAGACCGAGCGCACACCCTTGCCCGAGATGATGGCCGGCGACCTGATCAGTGTCGTGACGCCGTCATCGCGTGCCTATGTTGAATTTTCCGTCATCGATACGGGGATCGGAATGGAAGAATCCGCCATGAGCAAGCTGTTCCAGCCCTTCGTGCAACTCGATACGGGCTTGACGCGCAAGTATGACGGCAGCGGCCTTGGGCTGGCCATCGTCAAACAATTGGTTGACCTGCATGGTGGCTTGCTGGAAGTCAAAAGCGAACCGGGCAGCGGTTCGCAATTTACGGTGCTGTTCCCCGTGCGCTAGCTTTTGCGCGCGCCGATTGCAAATCCATCAGCATAGGCCGGGGCATCGCTACCGTCCCAGACAACACCGTCGATCAGCCGGGCCGGTGTGGATGAGCGGCGCTCCGCATACAGATGGGCGGTCGCGTCATCGAATAGCTCACTGGCGCTGACACCCGCGGCCACTTCATGCCAATCGATATCCTGCTTGAGCATACCCCAGCGCCGATACTGGCTCAAAAACCATAGCCCATCTTGCGCCCTCGGCGCATTCAGGCCATGCCCGTCAAAGAAGCGGACGGGGCAAGCGCTTTCCGGCAGCATGCTGGGCAGGATCAATTCCGGCATCAGGTTCAGATACCGGTTCGCGGCCAGCCATCCTGCTGCCTGACGCCGGTTTTCCGGCACTTCCAGCCAGCGGCAGGCATCGAGCAGGGTAAGAATCAAGGCCTTGGCGGTATTGGGATAAAGCGCAGCAAAATCGCGCCGGCAGGCCAGCGCCTTTTCCGGATGATCGGGCCAGATCGCATTGCTGGCGACCAGTATGCGGCCTGCGCCCTTGACTGCAGCTACGCTATGCCACGGCTCGCCGCAGCAAAAACCATCGATTTCGCCGTGTTCCATGGCCGCTGCCATTTGCGGCGGCGGCAGTACGACGCTTTCGACGTCGTGTAATGGGTTCACGCCTTGGGCCGCCAGCCAGTAATTGAGCCACATCGCATGGGTGCCGGTAGGGAAGGTTTGGGCGAATACCGGTTTGCGGCCCATTACCTGTGCCGCCGCCTTCAGGGCAAGACCTCCTTCAAGCAAGCCAGCCAATTGCCTGGATGCGGAAATTGCCTGGCCGTTGCGGTTCAAGGTCATCAAGATGCTCATGTCGGCCTGCGGACCCCCGAGACCGATCTGTACGCCGTAGGGCAGTCCATACAAGGTGTGCGCGGCGTCGAGTTCGCCGGACAACAGCTTGTCACGCACAGCAGCCCATGATGCCTGCCTGTGCAATTCCACAGTCAGGCCGTAGGCCTTGCCAAGACCAAGGGTTTCAGCCACAACCAGCGGCGCACAATCGGTCAAGGGCATGAAGCCAAGGCGCACCCGTTCAATTTCCGGATGGCCTGCCTGTGAAGGCGGGTGCTGTTCAATCATGTGGATTCCCCAACAAGTCACTCATGGCAATGAGGCGTCGGGCCACCTCGACGATTTTGACGCTCTGCTTCATTGCCTGGCTACGCATTGCTTCATAAGCCTGGGCTTCACTCATGCCACGTTTTTCCATCAGCAAGCCCTTGGCACGGTCGATCACCTTGCGGTTGGCCAATTCCTGCTCCACTTCAGCCAGGCGCTGGCGCAGGCGCGACTCTTCGGCAAAACGTGCCAGCGCAACTTCAAGTATGGGTGCCAGACGTTCCGGCGCCAGGCCATCCACAACATAGGTGGTGACGCCTGCACCGACGGCGGCGCGGATCAGTTGCTGGTCGCCGTCGTGGCTGAACATGACCACGGGACGTGGTGCCGATGCATGCATGAGTGCGAGCTGTTCCAGCGTATCGCGCGATGGCGATTCGGTATCGACGATCACGATGTCCGGTCTTTCGCGCTTGATTGCTTCGGTCAGTTCGCGCGAAGTCGCCACCAGGGGCAATACCTCATAGCCATGCGCTTCCAATGCCTGGCACAGTTCGGCAATCGGTTTATCGGTGTCGTTGACTAACAGGACGCGGGGCATGGAGCTATTGTCTCTTATTGGGTGCGCCGCAAGCAAGCTCGAGCATCATGATGCGGCCTCTGATTTCACGCCGGCATCGCGCTTGACGCAGAGTTGCTTCAATTCCGGAATGCAGGAGCCGCATACTGTGCCGCAGCCGAGCTGGGTCTTCAATTGTTCCAGGCCGGCGCCTTGTGAGATGGCTGCGTCTATGCTCGACGCCTTGACCTGTTTGCAATTGCAGATCGTGCGGTCTACCGGCGCCCGTGATTTTTGATTGGAAAAAACAGCGAGGCGCGATCCGCTCCAGGGTTCATTCGCCCTCAGCAAGTCGAGGACGGCATCGGCACTGCCCAGGTCACCGGCAAACATCATGCCGGCCAGCCGGCCATCTTCCCATGCTGCGCGTTTGACAATGCCGCGCTGCGCATCGCGATATTCCAGGGTGTCGCTACCGGGATTAAGGTCGAGCGCCGCCTGCAATCGTTCCAGCCATTCCTGTGGCACCGAAGTGTGCGCGGCACGCACGATCAAGAGATTCTGTTCCACGCCGATGGCTGCATAGCTGCGATCCTTGAGCAGGGGCTGGACACTGGCCTGCAAGGCCAGCACGTCGCCCCGGCGCGCCGCCAGCATGCGCCAGGGCAGGCCGATTTTTTCAATGCGCACAGCGGCATGTTTCAGCTCCGGCTGGAAAGATTTAGGGTCGACCGCATCACCGCAAGCTTCATTGATGCCGCTGCAATTCATGTATTGGCCATTCCAGTGCATGGCTGCGAATACGGTGCCGGACTGCACCTCGTCGGACACCTGCAAGGGCAGCACCAGTTTTGCGCGCCGGCTGGCAATGGACACGAAATCTCCTGCTTTCAAGCCGCGCCGCTCTGCGTCGCCCGGGTGCATGGTCAGGGATGGTTCCGGTGCGTGGGCGAATGCCGACGCCGCGCGGCCGCTGCGGCTCATACCGTGCCACTGGTCGCGCAGGCGGCCGGTGAGCAGGTTGAAGGGGAAGCGGGCACTGGTTGGTTCGGCCACCGGCAGGTATGCCGGCGCGTGAAAACGGGCGCGGCCGTTCCGTGTGGCAAAGCGCCCGTCGGTGTAGCGCCGGGCCTGGCCCTGTCCGGAAACAAATGGCCATTGTTGCGGGCCCTGGTGTTCAATGAGGTTGTAACTCAGGTCGCTGATGTCGAGGTCGCGCCCCCGGGTCAGCAAACGATGTTCGTTGAATACCTCTTCCGGCGTTTCGAAGGGAAATAGATCGCGTGCCGCGCCCAGCATGGTTCGCATGCGCCGCGCTACTTCGTTGACGATCCACCAGTCTGGCCTGGCGTCTCCCGGTGGCGGAACCGCCTGCCTTACACGCGAGATGCGCCTTTCAGAGTTGGTCACGGTTCCGGATTTCTCACCCCAAGAACTGGCCGGCAGCAGCACGTCGGCGTAGGGCACCGTGTCGGTTTGCAGGAAGCATTCCTGCACCACGACGAATTCCGCCGCATCGAATGCTTCGCGGATTTTGTTCGCGTCTGGCATGGAATGCGCAGGATTGGTGCATGCGATCCATACTGCCTTGATACGGCCATCCCGCATGGCATCGAACAGTTCAACCGCAGGCAGGCCGGGCACGGCGGAAATGCGCTCCACGCCCCATAGTTTCGCCACCTCCGCGCGGTGCACCGGATTGCCATAGTCGCGGTGCGCCGCCAGCATGGTGGCCATGCCGCCCACTTCGCGTCCGCCCATGGCATTGGGTTGGCCGGTCAGCGAAAACGGACCCGCACCGGGTTTCCCCAACTGGCGCGTGGCGAGGTGCAGGTTGATCAAGGCCAGGTTCTTGTCGGTTCCGTGACTGGATTGGTTCAAACCCATGCAATAGAGGGACAGTGTTGCGGGCGATGCGCCAAACCATTCTGCGGCCTGGATCAAATCACCTTCACGTATGCCGCACAGTTCTGCTGCAAAGCGTGGCGTATAGTCGCGCACCAGCGCCTTCAATTCGGCAAAGCCCTCCGTATGCGCATCAATGTACTCTCGCTCGACCAGTCCTTCCCAGATCAGGTGATGCAGCATGCCGTTGAACAGGGCGACATCGGTACCGGGCTGTATGGCCAGGTGCAGGTCGGCCATGGCGGCAGTGTCGGTTCGGCGCGGATCGACCACGATCCAGCGGATCGATGGATCGGCCGCCTTGGCGGCTTCCAGACGGCGAAACAGGACTGGATGGGCATAGGCCATGTTGCTGCCGGCGAACAGCACCGTCCTGGCCAATTCCAGGTCTTCGTAGCAAGTGGGCGGGCCATCGGCACCGAAGGCCAGCTTGTAGCCCATGACGGCAGAAGACATGCATAGCCGTGAGTTGGTGTCGATATTGTTGGTGCCGATCAAGCCCTTGGCCAGCTTGTTGAAGACGTAGTAGTCTTCCGTCAGCAATTGACCTGATACATAGAACGCGACTGAGTCCGGCCCATGTTCGCGTACGATATTGGAAAAGCGTTGTGCCACGGTGTCCAGCGCGGTATCCCAGTCGACTTGCCTGCGCGGCAGTTCGCGCCGTGCACGCATTTCAGGGTACAGGGCACGCCCGGTGTCGCTTTGCACGGTCAAGGGCAAAGACAGCCCCTTGCTGCACAAGCGGCCCAGATTCGCCGGATGCTCCGGGTCGCCCTCGATGCCGACGATGCGTTCACCTTGCGACTTGATCAGCACGCCGCAACCGACGCCGCAATAGCAGCAGGTCGATTTGGTAACCTTGGTGACGTTGGTGATCTTGATGTCTTCCATCAGCTCAAATCAAGGTGCACTTCGCCATTTTCGATCTTGCAGCCAAAACGTGCTGCACACCCGACGTCGGGGGCCTTGGCTTCGCCGTCATCAAGTCCGATATGCCAACCGTGCAGCGGGCAGGTGACGGTTTCGCCATGCACGATGCCTTGCGATAGCGGGCCACCTTTATGCGGGCAACGGTCGGCCAGCGCAAATATCTTGTTGTCGCCGGTGCGGAATACGGCGATATCGTCACCGTCGCGCTCAATCACGCGCGCACCGAGCACGGGAATATCGTCCACCGAACAGACGCGGACCCAGTTGCTTTTCACCTTCATGTCCATGCTAAGACTCCTGGGCAAGCAATTTGATGGGGATGTATTCGCGCTTTTGTGCACCCTTGATACGCGCTGCCCACGGGTCCGGCAAGCCTTCCAGTGCATACAGCAGCCGTTCGTGCAGCGCTTTGCGGTTGGCTGCATCTTCGACTACGCGCTGCTTTACATATTCCAGGCCGACCCGGGCGATGTAGTGCACTGTTCTGTCAAGGTAATGCGCTTCCTCCCGGTAAAGCTGCAGGAAGGCGCCGGTGTATTCCTTCACTTCCTCGACCGTTTTGACCTTGACCAGGAATTGGGCAACTTCGGTCTTGATGCCGCCGTTTCCGCCGACGTAGAGTTCCCAGCCGCTGTCCACGGCAATCACACCCACGTCCTTGATGCCGGCTTCGGCACAATTGCGTGGGCAACCCGATACGGCCAGCTTGACCTTGTGCGGCGCCCACATATTGGCCAGCATGGTTTCGAGATCGATACCCATCTGCGTGCTGTTTTGCGTACCGAAGCGACAGAACTCCTGGCCCACGCAGGTCTTCACGGTGCGGATCGATTTGCCGTAGGCATGGCCGGAATTCATGCCAAGGTCGCTCCAGACCTGGACCAGGTCTTCCTTTTTCACTCCCAACAGGTCGATGCGCTGGCCGCCTGTCACCTTGACCATGGGGATGTTGTATTTGTCCGCTACGTCGGCAATGCGGCGCAATTCCGACGCATTGGTGACGCCGCCTTTCATTTGCGGCACCACCGAGAAGGTGCCGTCCTTCTGGATGTTGGCATGGGCGCGTTCGTTGATGAAGCGGCTTTGCGGGTCATCCAGTGCTTCATGCGGCCAGGTGGAGAGCATGTAGTAATTGATCGCCGGCCGGCAGGTGGCGCAGCCGTTCGGCGTGCGCCATTCGAGGAAGTCGTAGACTTCACGGTGCGTCAACAGCTTGTGTTCGCGGATGGCCTTGCGCACTTCGCCATGGTTGCGCTCGGTGCAGCCACAGACCGCCTTGGTTTTCGCCGTTTCCTGGAAGCTGCTGCCCACGGTGTTGAGCAATATCTGTTCGACCAGGCCGGTGCAGGAGCCGCAGGAACTGGCAGCCTTGGTGTGTTTCTTGACATCGTCGACCGTGAACAGGCCCTTGTCCTTGATCGCCTTGACGATATTGCCTTTGCAGACGCCATTGCAGCCACAGACTTCGTCGCTGTCTTTCATCGCCATGGCGCGGCTTTGGCCTTGCACGCCGACGTCGCCGACACTCGATTCGCCGAACATGATGTTGTCGCGCAATTCGCCCAGCTTGCGGCCTTCTTTCAACAGCTTGAAGTACCAGGCACCGTCGGTCGTGTCACCATAGAGGCAGGCGCCGACGAGCTGGTCGTCCTTGATGACGAGCTTCTTGTAGACGCCACCGGCCGGATCGGACAGGACGATTTCTTCGCTATTGTCGCCGCCCATGAAGTCACCGGCAGAAAACAGGTCGATACCCGTCACCTTGAGCTTGGTCGACAGCACCGATCCCAGGTAGCGGCCTATGCCCATCTGCGCCAGGTGGTTGGCGCACACCTTGGCCTGCTCGAACAGCGGTGCCACCAGCCCGTAAGCCACGCCGCGATGGTTGACGCATTCGCCGACGGCATAGATGCGAGGGTCATAGGTTTGCAGGGCATCGCTGACGACGATGCCGCGGTTGCAATGAATACCGGAAGCTTCCGCCAGCGCCGTGTTGGGCCGGATACCGACGGCCATTACCACCAGGTCGGCCGCCACGCTGAGCCCGCTCTTGAACCGCACACCGGTCACCTCGCCGGCATCGTTGCCGATGATGTCCGAAGTCGACTCGCCGAGCAGGAAGGTCAGGCCGCGCTCCTCCAGAGATTGCTGCAGCAGCTTGCCCGCCGTCGTGTCTAGCTGGCGTTCAAGCAACCAGTCTGCCAGATGTACCACCGAGACGTTCATGCCACGCAGCTTCAAACCGTTGGCGGCCTCGAGGCCGAGCAAGCCGCCGCCGATCACCACGGCATTGCGCTTGACCTGGGCGGTTTCGATCATGGTTTCGGTGTCGCGGATGTCGCGGTAGCTGATTACACCCTTCAGATCCTTGCCCGGCACGGGAAGAATGAAGGGAGTCGAGCCGGTTGCCAGCAACAGCCTGTCATAGCGCATTTCGCTGCCGTCGTCGGCCACCACGGTGCGGCGGCCCCGTTCAATGCGGTCGATGCCGCACCCCATGCGCAACTCGATGCCATTGTCTTCGTACCAGGCTACCGGGTTGAGCACGATGTCATTGAAGGCCTGTTCGCCCGCCAGCACTGGCGAGAGCAGGATGCGGTTGTAATTCGGATGCGGTTCGTTGCCGAAGATCGTGATGTCATACATGTCGGGGGCGATCTTGAGCAGTTCCTCGACGGTGCGCACACCTGCCATGCCATTGCCAACCACGACCAGTTTGGGTTTCTTGTTCATGTCTATTCCAGCTCGGACTCAAATTCAAACGCGTGCCATGGCAACGGACCAATTGCTGCGCCAGCGCGTCTTAACGCCGGAGAGGCTGATCCATCCCAGGGCCGCAAGTCCGGCGAACAACCACAAGCCTGCCGAATAGCTGCCGGTTGCCTGCTTGATTGCACCCATGCTGGCAGCCAGGGCGAATCCGCCGACACCGCCGGCCATGCCGATCAGGCCGGTCATGATGCCGATCTCCTTGCCGAAGCGCTGCGGCACGAGCTGGAACACGGCACCATTGCCGGCGCCAAGGCAGAGCATGGCGAGAATGAACAAGGTCAGGGCGCCGACCGAACCGCCAAGCTGAAAGCCTGCTGTGGCGATCAGCACAGACGTGGTGGCATAGACCGCCAGCAGCGAGCGTGTCCCGCCGATGCGGTCAGCCAGCACACCGCCCAGGGGACGCATGACGGAACCGGCAAACACGCATGCCGCGGTGGCCCAGCCGGCCGTTTTGGGGGCGAAACCGAATTGGTCATGGAAGTAGCCGGGCAGGGCGCTGGCAAAGCCCGAAAAGCCGCCGAAGGTCAGCATATAGAAGAACATGAACCACCAGGCGTCGCCGCTGCCGAGCATGCGGCCGTAGTCGCCCAGGCGTTTTTTCTCGAAGTGCCCCGGCGCGTCCTTGGCCAATACCGTAAAGGTGATCAGCACCAGCACCATGGGAATGCAGGCAATGCCGAAGACATTTTGCCAGCCCAGCGCCACGGCAATCATGGGGGCGAACAAGGCGGCGAGCACGGTGCCGGAATTACCGGCGCCGGCAATACCCATGGCAGTGCCTTGGTGTTGTGGCGGATACCAGCGCGAAGCCAGAGGGAGAGCGACGGCAAACGATGCGCCGGCAACGCCGAGGAATACGCCCAGCAGCAGCACTTCGGCAAAACTGTGCACACCGATTTGCCAGGCTGCGAACAGGGCCAGAATCACGATGACTTGCGCCATGATCCCGGCACGCTTTGCGCCCACACGGTCGGTCAAGAGGCCCATGACCACACGCAGGATGGCGCCGGCCAGGATGGGCGTGGCCACCATCAGGCCGCGTGACTGGGTGTCGATTTCCAGCGATTTGGCGATCTGCACCTGCAAGGGGCCGAGCATGTACCAGATCATGAAGCTGAAATCAAAATACAAAAACGAACACAGCAATGTGGGCGTGTGGCCCGAGCGCCAGAAACTACGATCCATGCTTTTCCTCCAGGCGAATGGCGGTGCGACCATCGCAACAAGCGCACCGCGCGAACAATACAAAACGGCGTCCGCCCATACGTTTTTCGTATGAGGGGACGCCGTTGTCCGTGATGCTACGCTTTGCGCCTTACCGCCATTGGCAGCGCATTTTTCAACTCTTCTTATTCGCGCATCGTTGCGCTTATGCCTTCGTTATTAGCAAGCGCTGTGCCAGCCGGAAAAGTGGTCTTATGCCATCAGAAAAGGCAAAAAACATAATGTACTGCACTGCAGCAGTGCATGGCTTGCTGGATTGCACTAAGCATGGGCAAAATTTTCCCAATGCAACAAAATGGCGAACTGATGGAGGGAGTGACGTTTGTCGCGCAATTCGACCTTGCTCTGGGGAGGGGCATTGGGCAGCAGGCTCAAAAGCAGAACTTCAGGGTGTTCGGCCTGAGCCAAGTCAATGCGGCATTGTAGAAAAATATTGCATTAAATCAGTATCTTGTATAATATATTTAAAGTTAATTCATGATTTTAGGGCTTGCAGTAATTTGCTGCCTATGGGGCTACCCCAACCTGTGCACGCATCCCAGCCTGTACCAGCTTGCTGCGCACCATTATTTCCGGAAACGATATCGTTGGTCACTCCCTTGCCGGAGAGCGAACCATAAAGCAGGGGATTGAGGTAGCCGACCGGCTTGCCCAATTGTTGGTTCAAGAGGGCGACCAAGCCGGCCCACAAGGGGGCAACCGCACTGGTTCCACCGATCACCATTTGCTGGCCATCCACGCGAACCGTGTATCCCGTATTGGGATCGGCGTCGCCTGCGATGTCAGGCACGCCACGCCCGCTTGGTGAGCCGGGCAATTGGCTTTGAAAGTTCGGCACGGGAAAATTGGTGCTGAAACCACCGCCGGTGGCGCTATCGCTGCCGTCGTTCCACACAGTCTCATTCAAGCTGCCGCCGCTGTTCACCGTCAGGCTGGTGCCGCCACAGGCGAGCGCGTGGGGTGCCGAAGCCGGGAAATCGACGTGCTGGCCACCGTCGGTCACGCCGTCGGCGGAGCCGTTGTCGCCTGCTGCCACGCAGATCGTGATGCCCATGGCTGCGGCGTCGGAAAACAATTGCTCGAACGAGGCCATGGCTTGCGCAGTCCAGCTCGATTCCGGGCCGCCCCAGCTGATCGAAACGACAGAGGGTGCGTTGGTCTGGTCGTGGATCGCGGTGCTGACGGCATCAAGAAACCCGGCGTCTGTGTTTGGTGCAAAGTAGACCGCGATCTTCGCACCGGGGGCAACGGCGCCGGCCACTTCTATATCGAGCATGACTTCCCCATCGGCACCATCGGCCGTGGTTGGGGTATTGGCAGCATCGTCAACCGAGACTGTCACCACGTCTGGTGGCGTGATACCGAGGCCGGAAAAGTAAGCCTGGATATCGGCAGGGCGGCTGCCCCCGCCAAGTTCGATGATGGCAATGCACTGGCCGGCGCCATTACCGGCGGTGGGGAAGTCATAGAGCTTGGCCAGTTGTGGCGGCGTGTAGGGGACGTCGGTCGCATGTGCCGTGATGCGGCGCGGGGCGCGGCGAACCTGGAATTTAGGCGTGGCTTGCGGACGATTGTCCAACCCGAATACGCCCTCGATCACATCGGATAGATCACCAGGTACGGTGAGATGGCCGACCCGGCCGCGATAGATGCCGTTCGAATGTGAATAATTTTCCAGTCTGGTTTCGAAGGCTTTGCACAGTGCATCGGCCGTGCCGCACAGCACGACACTGCGCTTGGCCAGGCTGCTGTTGACCACCTTGAGCTGATATTGCGCAGCAAATGCCTCGATGCGCGCGATGTCGGCCGGGTTGGCACCATATTTTTGCGCAAATTCCTGGCGTGTCAGGTAGTGCCGCAGGGCAGGGGGCTGGTCGCCTGACCAGGCGGCGGCATCTTGTGCCGAATACTGCTGTGCTGGGCGCAACCGGATTGTGACTTCGATGTGTTGATCTGAACGAATCGGGCCGACAGGTTTTGCACTATTCAGGGCTTGCCGTTGGCTGCCTGCGACGATGATGCGGGTGGTGGCCATGCTGTCCTCCGATCCAAAAAGTCGTGAATATTGCTGCAAATTTATTAACTTTATGCAGCTTCGACCATTGCCGCTTCGATACGGTTCCATGACGGCAGCAATACTTTACGTACCGTTTAAGTTTCCTCTCGGGAATAAAACCAGAGCCTGTGCAGTCTTGCATTTTGAAGGCACAACTTTTACAGGAGCTGCGATGAATTCGACCGACAACACCACCAGGAAGACTTACACACCTACGGCTAAGGCCATCCATGCAATCACGGCGCTGCTGGTGTTGCTCAATTTGATATGGGGGCTGCGCATGGAGCATTTTCCCGGCTACAAGCATGGTTCCCCGGAATGGAATGACTTGCTGTTCTTCCACGCATCGATAGGTGCGCTGATATTCTGGCTGACGCTGGTGCGCTTCGTCTGGCGCGCCAGGCACCAGCCGCCGAAAGAACCGGCTTCCATGTCTGCTTGGCAGAAGAGGGCGTCGAAGACAGTGCATTGGTTGCTGTATGGCGTGCTGGTGGCCTTGCCCTTCAGCGGCTACGCCCATCGTTTGTCGGGCAATCATCCGATCAGCTTTTTCGGCTTGTTCAACTGGCCCAGCCTGATTGACCCCAATGAACCCTTGCGCCTCCTTACCGACAAGATCCATGTTGGGCTGGCCTTCCTTCTCATGACATTGCTGGCCTTGCACCTGGGGGCCGTGTTGAAGCACACCTTGATCGACCGCGACGGCATCCTGAAACGCATGTTTTGAAGCCGAAGCGGCATTTTCCGGTAGGTATGCCTGGCCTGCCGGGTACAATGCCGCAAGGGTTTCAAAACATTTCAGGAGAAACATGGGTGGCAATGCACTGAGCGAGGAAACGATCCGCTTGCCGGCTTCGCGTTACCGTGAGGTCGAAAACAGAACGCTTGGCCGGATACGCGACATGTTGCCCGGTGTGCGGGCCGAGGCCATTGCCGCCTACGCCGACAAACCTGATTTCGGCGATATGGATATCCTGGTCGCGGAACATGCCGACTTCGAACCGATCGCGCTGTCGCAAAAGCTGGCCGCGAAGGAAATCGTGCGCAACGGTGAAGTCACCAGCTTCGGCCTGCCTGTCACGGAAGGCGTGTTCCAGGTCGACCTGATCAGCGTGCCGGCAGCGTCGTTCGACTTTGCGATGCGCTATTTTTCCTTCAACGACCTGGGCAATCTGTTGGGGCGCGTGGCGCATAAATTCGGTGCCAAGTTCGGCCACCTGGGCTTGTTATATCCCTTGCGCGATCCGGAAAACGACGACCACCTTCTTGCCGAATTGCCGGTTACCAGTGACTTTTCGGCAGCGTTGGCCATGCTTGGCTACGATGCGCAGGCGTATGAAACTCTACGCCGCGAAGATCAATTCCGCGGTCTGGAAGACATTTTTCGTTACGTGGTGTCGTCACCGTATGCCAATCCGGCGATCTATCTTTTGGAAAACCGAAGTTACCGCGCACGTGTGCGCGACGCCAAGCGCCCAACCTATAACAAATTCCTGGAATGGCTGGCCGCCCAGGAACCAGGTTCGCTGCCGGGCTATCCATGGGGCGAAGCCGGCAGTCCGGAACGCCAGGTTCAACGCCGAAGTTTCCTCGACATGGCATTCGAGCGCTTTCCGGCATTCAAGAATAGTTATGACGAAGCCCTGGCCGGAGCAGAGAGGCTACACCGGTCCAAACGCTATTTCAACGGCGAGTTTGTTGCGTCAATATCGGGATTGTCGGGTAAAGAGCTGGGCATGTTAATGAGCCGAATTCGCGCTACTTTTGCTTCAAACGAAGAACTCGAAGGATTTTTTGCCACAGCGAGCGAGGACGGGGCGAGGGAGCGGATACGTTCAGCCATTGCTTCCATACATGACCATGAATGAGGCAATGCAAAGGGTTCGATCAGACAACTTCGCCTGGCTGAAGTTGATAGCGCTTGTGCTGATGTTCTTCGATCACGCGAGCATCATGTATCTTCGCGCAATGCATATACCGGACGACGGTTCGCTGTTGCGCTTGCCTGGCCGGTTTTGCATTCCGGTTTTTGGGTACTTGATAGCTTACGGCTACCTGAACTTTTCCCACCACCGCATGCGTTACATGCTGCGTGTTGCGGCTATCGCTGTTCTCGCCGAACCATGCTATTGGCTTTGCCTGCACGAGCACGGCAACGCCTTCATCCCCCTTGCCATGGCCCTGCTGGTGTTCGTCCTGGCAGACAAGCAGATTGCTGCGGTGAAGCCGCTTGTCTACATAGGCGGGCTGATCGCCGCTGTTTTGGCAACTTTTTATGCCCGCACGTACGACATCGTACTGGTCTACGCAATGTGCTGTTTCTTCCGCCTTGCCATCGAGTTTGGTGAAGGCTGGGGAGTGCCGGCATTTGCCTGTGCATTAGTTTGCAACTGGCCGTTTAACGGAACCTTCTGGGCACTGTTGGTGACGTTTGCGGTAATCTGGGCAGCTACGCGCTACCGGTTCCACCTTCCGCGCATCCGCATCCACAAGGCTGTTGCGTATGCCTTTTACCCTGGGCATCTTTTATTTCTGAGTCTTTTTGCTAATTGAAAACAACCGGTTGGCAGCTTTTATATTGATGTTTCTACGCTGCTGCAGTCTCCAATGCAGCGCTCATCAACGGTCGTTTCAGACGTGCGAATGCCGTCCGTAGCAGGAGCGCGATTGTCATACAAATGTAGCTCCTGCGGGTGATATATAATTTCGCATAATTGACATTCCCGACTTGTTGCGGTTAAAAGCGCCTCGCCAGCTCGAGCTTTTTGCTTGGGACCCGCTCTTCCCTGGAGAGCTCGATAGGCTCCTGCTGGCGGTCCGCAATCACTACTGGTACATCCGGAATTTGCGCGGCGGGAAGTTCGGTCAATCGGAAATTCGAATGCGCTATCGCAAGGTTGCTGCGGTTAAGCGGCGCTTGATGCTGGCCGGTTTCTCCAAACGCGAGATCCTGAACTTCCTTGCGTGCTGCCGCCTGCAATGTCATCGCTTGCCCCACAAGTGCGAGTATTGCGCTGGTTATGTGACCCGGCTGCGGTGAGTCAACCTGGACCGGTCACGGGTGCGATTTATCGTGACGCGTCACGATAAAGGTGTGACGCGCCTGGTTTGCCCCACCCCGGCCGTGTCACAGTCTCCGGCGCCGAGCCGGCCACCAAGTGGCAACGTCGACCGGTTTGAACGCGTTTCGCTGGCCCGTAGGGCATCCAGGCCAGGGCAGGGCGTGCTTCGGCTGGTTGCCGCCCTCCAGGCGCTCTCCGGGCGCGTTAGGCGGTCAGATCGGCGACGCTTGCCAAGTCCCCGCCCCGTAGCGCCTGGTCCATGGATTTCTGAAGACTGGTCTTTGTGCGCTCGCGATCGACAGAGCGCTGCGGTGAGCCGGTTCCCGCCCGCAGCTTGCGAGGACGGAAACCGGCTTGCCGCAGCGCAAACTTGAGGGCAAGGGCAATACTGTGACCAGTCACGGAAATTATCTTCTTGCCAGCTATCATCTTTCTTGGCAAAATCACTGAGAGCCCCGTTCTGGGTGCTGGTCTGAGTGCGAATATTGCAACAATGCTAATAGCGCCGTGGTACCAGCATCGAGAACGGGGCTTTAAGTCAGGCGGGCGTGGTAGCACCGCCTGACAGTCCGTATTTAGGGACTACGGAGCGACGATGCTTCGTTTTTTTTGGACTTATTGGTAACCAATTGGGAACCAAATGGAGGTTTTATGGTGGAGCGACATCGATTGAATCTGAGCCTATCCGGGCCTGATTACGAGCGCTTGGTGGAGCTATCCAGCCTTGCGGGCAAGACGCCCTCGACGCTGGCCCTGGACGTGCTCAAGCGATTTATGGAGGCTTCTGGGGCGATTCTTCCGGTTAAGCGTGCTACCGTATCCGGCGCCGATGAGTCGACTGCTACTGGTGATTTTTCTGGTGAGGCAAATTCTTTGGAGGGCAATAATCGTGACTGAGGGACGAAAAACTGCCAATATTGGCAACCCAGTGCTTGACGCGCTTGCTTATCGATTTCTGACTCGCTGTAAGGAGCATACGCCTGCTGAGCATTATCGTTGGCAGCGAGAGGTCTTGGCTAAATACTCGCACCTTAATTGCGGGTTGTTTGGAGAGCTTAAACTTCCTTTTTGGCAGGCCAGGATTTATGCTCATTGCGTTAATTTTGGATGGTGGCTTCGTGATATTTTCCTGCCGGTGTCAAATGACTGATGTCAAAAAGTTTTTGAACCTTTTGACGTCTTTTTCCCTATGAAAACCCGCGAAAGCAATTTCGCATAATTGACATTATGTAAAATTATTACAGCGGTGAAAAGGCGCTACACGCAGTGCGCCTTTTCTTGTTCTCAATCCGCAGATCAGTTTGCGAAACCACCCGGCCGTCAAATATGCAGCGCGTGTCCTAAAGCGCGCAGCGCCGCTTCCTGGATCGCTTCGCCCAAGGTGGGATGCGCATGGATCGTACCCGCCACGTCTTCCAGCGTCGCCCCCATCTCGATGGACTGGGCGAACGCGGCGGACAATTCCGACACAGCTTTCCCGACCGCCTGCCAGCCGACGATCAGGTGATTGTCGCGCCGCGCTACCACGCGCACGAAACCGTCCTTCGATTCGAGCGACATGGCTCGTCCATTCGCCGCGAACGGAAAGATGCCGTCGATACAATCGATTCCCTGCGCACGCGCCTGCTGGGGTGTTGCGCCGACGGCAACCACTTCCGGATCGGTAAAGCATACCGCCGCGATGGCTGCGGGGCGAAAATGGCGGCGCATTCCGCTGACGATTTCGGCGACCATCTCGCCTTGCGCCATAGCGCGATGCGCCAGCATCGGTTCACCGGTCACGTCGCCGATGGCCCACACGTCGCGCATCGAGGTGCGGCACTGGTCGTCAACTTTGATGAAGTGGCCATCCATCTCGATGCGCAGCTTTTCCAGGCCAAAGCCGCGCGTGTTCGGGCGCCGGCCGACAGCGACCAGCACCTGGTCCGCCGCCAATGCCGACTCTTCGCCGGCGGTATTGTGGATGCGCACGGCACCGCCCTGCTCATCCAGGCCCAACACCGTGCTGCCCAAGCTGGTTTCGACACCCAAGCCCTTGAGCACATTTGCCACCGGGCGAGTCAAATCCCCATCGTAGGCCGGCAGGATACTCTCCTGCGCCTCCACCACGTGGACTTTCGCTCCCAGCTTCGCATAGGCGATGCCGAGTTCAAGGCCGATGTACCCTGCTCCCACCACCACCAGCTTGCCCGGCACGGTCTTGGGAGAGAGTGCTTCGGTCGCGCTGATCACATTCCCGCCGAACGGCATGAAGGGCAGCTCGACGGCGGATGAACCCGTGGCCAACAGCAAGTGCTGGCAGCCGATGCGCTGCGGGCTTTCGCCATCGCGAATCACTTCGACGGTCTTGCCATCGACAATATTCGCCCAACCCTTCACGACATGCACGCCGCTTTTCTTCAGCAGTGCCGCCACACCGCCGGTCAGGCGTCCGACGATGCCGTCTTTCCACAGCACGGTCTGGCCGATGTCGATACGTGGCGCCTGCACAGAAATGCCAAGCGCCGAGCCGCTTGCGAAGTGGCCGGCCTTCTCGAACTCATCGGCCGCGTGGATCAGCGCCTTCGACGGAATGCAGCCGACGTTCAGACAGGTGCCGCCAAGTGCAACGGCTTCAATCAGTGTGGTGGGTATGCCAAGCTGGCCGGCGCGGATGGCTGCGATATAGCCGCCGGGGCCGCCGCCGATCACCAGCAGTGTGGTGGTGTGTTGGTTCATCGATTACTCCACAAAGAGCATAGCCGGACATTCCAGCAAGGCGCGGATGGCTTGCACGAACTGGGCCGCATGCATGCCGTCGACCACGCGGTGGTCGAACGATGAGGACAGGTTCATCATCTTTCGAATGACCACCACGCCCTGGCGCACCATGGGCCGCTCAACGATCTTGTTGACGCCGATGATGGCGACTTCCGGATGATTGATCACAGGCGTGCTGACGATGCCGCCCAAGGGGCCAAGGCTGGATATGGTAATCGTCGAACCGGACAACTCGTCGCGTGAGGCCTTGCCCGTGCGCGCGGCATCGGCAAGGCGTGCGACCTCCGTTGCGCACGACCAGAGGTCGCGTGCCTCGGCATGGCGCATCACCGACACCATCAGGCCGGCATCGGTCTGCGTGGCGATGCCAAGGTGAACGGCGCCGTATTGCGTTATGACGCCGGCGTCGTCATCGAACCGCGCGTTCATCTGCGGGAATTCGCGCAGCGCGACGATCAGGGCGCGTGCCAGCAAGGGCAGCACGGTCAGCTTGCCGCGTTCCTTACCCCATTGCTCGTTCATTCGCGCGCGCAGGCTTTCAAGCTCGGTAACGTCGATTTCCTCAACGTAAGAAAAGTGCGGGATGCGGCGCTTCGCTTCCTGCATTTTCTGCGCAATCTTGCGCCGCAATCCGATCACCGGGATGGTCTGTTCGGTGTTGCTCTCACGGTAGCCGCCTGCAGCGGTGGAAGGTCCCCCCTGCACGCCGCGCGCGGCATAGGAGTCCAGGTCGGCAAGCAGGATGCGGCCGGCCGGCCCGCTGCCGTGCACGAACTGCAGCTCGACACCGATGTCCCATGCACGTTTGCGCACAGCTGGCGACGCGAGCGGGCGTTCTCCGGGTTCTCGCGTAGCCCGCGTTGGCGCGGCCGCGGGCGTATGCACCGCTGGGGCGACCGATGCGGCGGGTGCCTGGGCCGGAACAGGGGCCTTCGGCGGCGCCGCTTGAACCGGGGCCGGAGCAGAGTGCGTCGGTGCCGCGAATGCCGCAGCCACACCGCTTTGCGCCTTCTGGTTACCAGCCCCCTCCACTTCGATATGGATCAGATCGGCCCCTACGGCCATCACCTGGCCGGCCGCACCGCCGAGCATGGCGACGGTGCCATGCACCGGCGAGGGAATTTCAATGGTGGCCTTGTCGGTCATGACATCAGCCAGGATCATGTCTTCGGTAACGGCGTCGCCCACCTTGACATACCACATGACCAGTTCAACTTCTGCGATGCCTTCGCCAATGTCCGGCATCTTGATGACGTGAATACCCATCTTTATGCCTCCACCGTTCGTTTGAACGCGGCGCCAACGCGCGCCGGGCCCGGGAAATACGCCCATTCCTGCGCGTGCGGGTAAGGCGTATCCCAGCCCGTCACGCGTTCAATCGGCGCTTCCAGATGGTAGAAGCAATGTTCCTGCACCAGCGACACCAGCTCGGCCCCGAAACCGCAGGTGCGCGTGGCCTCGTGCACCACTACGCAGCGGCCCGTTTTCTTGACCGATTCCACGATCGTCTCCAGGTCCAGCGGCCACAGGCTGCGCAGGTCGATGATCTCGGCGTCGATACCGGTCTCCCGCGCAGCCGCCTCGCATACCCAAACCATGGTGCCGTAAGCGAGCACGGTGAGCTGCTTGCCCGGCCGGAAAATTGCCGCACGGTCCAGGGGCACGGTGTAGTAGCCCTCCGGTACATTTCCCAGCGGGTTCTGCGACCAGGGCACCACCGGCTTGTCGTGATGGCCGTCGAACGGCCCGTTGTAGAGGCGCTTGGGCTCGAGGAAAATCACCGGATCGTCGTTTTCGATCGAGGAAATCAACAAGCCCTTGGCGTCGTATGGGTTGGACGGCATCACGGTGCGCAAGCCGCATACGTGGGCAAACACGGCCTCCGGGCTTTGGCTGTGCGTTTGGCCGCCATAGATACCGCCGCCGCAGGGGGTGCGAATGGTAATCGGCGCGGTGAAGTCGCCCGCCGAACGGAAGCGCAGCCGCGCCGCCTCGGACACGATCTGGTCATAAGCCGGATAGATGTAGTCGGCAAACTGGATTTCGATGCACGGCCGCAGGCCATAGGCGCCCATGCCGATTGCCACCCCAACGATGCCGCCTTCGGAAATCGGCGTATCGAATACGCGCGATGTACCGTACTTTTTTTGCAGTCCTTCGGTGCAGCGGAACACGCCGCCAAAGTATCCTACGTCCTGCCCGAAGACCACGACATTGTCGTCCTTCTCCATCATCACATCCATCGCGGACCGCAGCGCCTGGATCATGGTCATGGAAGTCTTGTTTGTGTTTTCCGCCATCTCAGATCCCCAGTTGCTGACGTTGCACGCGCAAGTGTTCCGGTACGTCTTTATAGACGTCGTCGAACATTTCAGCGGGACTGAAGGTATGGCCGCTGGCCATGGTGCCGTACTGTTCGGCCTCTTTCTGCGCGGCCAGCACTTCCGCCTCCAGCCGTTTCTGGGTTTCGTCGTGCTCCTGTTCGGACCACGCGCCGGCCTTGATCAGGTACTGCTTCAGGCGCGCGATCGGGTCCCCCAGCGGGAACTGCGACCAGTCGTCGCCGGGACGGTACTTCGACGGATCGTCCGAAGTCGAGTGCGGACCCGCGCGGTAGGTAACCCATTCGATCAGGCAGGGCCCGAGGTTGCGGCGCGCCCGCTCGGCGGCCCAGCACGACGCCGCGTACACGGCCAGGAAGTCGTTGCCGTCGACACGTAGCGATGCAATGCCGCAGCCGACGCCGCGCGCTGCGAACGTCGTATCCTCGCCGCCGGCGATGGCCTGGAAGGTCGAGATGGCCCACTGGTTATTGACCACGTTGAGAATGACCGGTGCACGATACACGTGAGCGAAGGTCAGGGCGGTATCGAAGTCCGCTTCGGCTGTGGCGCCGTCGCCGATCCAGGCCGAAGCAATCTTGGTATCGCCCTTGATTGCCGAGGCCATACCCCAACCCACCGCCTGGATATATTGCGTCGCCAGGTTGCCGGAGATCGAAAAGAAGCCCGCTTTCTTCACGGAATACATGACAGGCAACTGCCGGCCCTTGAGCGGATCGCGCTCGTTCGACATCAACTGGCAGATCATGTCCACCATCGGATAGTCGCGCAAGATAAGAATGCTTTGTTGGCGATAGGTAGGAAAACACATGTCGTCCACGTTCAGCGCGAGCGCTTGCGCGGTGCCGATGGCCTCCTCGCCCAGACTCTGCATGTAAAACGACATCTTTTTCTGGCGCTGTGCCATCAGCATGCGGCTGTCGAAGATGCGCGTCTTCATCATGGCCCGCAATCCCTTGCGCACGAGCTCGATATCGATTTGCGGCACCCAGGGGCCGACCGCGTTGCCGTCGGCATCGATCACGCCGATCAGCGAATACGCCAAATCGCGCGTATCCATGGGCGACACATCGACTTCGGGACGGCGCACGGCGCCGGCCGGCGACAGGCGGAGATAGGAAAAATCGGTTGCGCAGCCTGGGCGCCCCGTCGGTTCGGGCACGTGCAGGCGAAGTGGTTCGACCTTGCTCATTCAGATTCCTTCATGTGCGATGGTGTCGCACTTGGCGTTGCAATCCCTGTGAGCCTACTGCGGGTAGCGGTGGCCTGCCTGGATTGTGGAATCGCCCGCTGCGGATCGCAAAAGCGGGCACGAAAAACTTTCCTCGAAAGCAATGCTAGGGTAGCATGAATTACCGCACTTATGCACGCGGCAAAGTGTCTGTAAAGGAAGCTGCCTTTGGAACTTCCTTTGGTTGGCTGGTTTTTTTCTGTCAACGAAGACCGGAAGCATTTTACAAAGCTCGAACGCGCATCCAAACTCATTGTCTCCAGTGAATTGTCTGGGCTGCCAGCAAACAATTCATTTGCATTTGAGCACTATGCATTATCAATGCACGGCTGAAGCAACGGCCATGCAATATGACCAGGTAAAGTGCGCGGCTTGCCAGAGACTTCTGGCGAGCCGCGCTTGGCATTTAGTCCGAGTCAAATCCAGATCCGGCTCGACCCTTCCGGAACTTCGTCGACTTCGCTCGATGCTTCGCGCACCAATTTGATCCCATCGATATAACGGGCAATCTGGAATACGGTCTGTGATTTGAAGACTACGTCCAGCGGGATATTGATCGACGTCTCGCGTGAGATCTGGCTCAGCACCTGGATCGCCAGCAAGGAATGCCCACCCAGGTCAAAGAAGTTATCATGAATGCCGACGGATTTGATCTTCATCACATCCATCCAGATTTTTGCCACAGCCAATTCGCTCGGGGTGCTTGCGGCGACATGTTCGATGTCACGCTGCACTGTTTCAGGCGCGGGCAATGATTTGCGGTCGAGCTTGCCGCTCGAAGTCAAAGGCAAATGTGTGATCTGCATGAAGTACGCCGGCACCATGTATTCGGGCAGGCTCTGCAGCAGCGCCTGGCGCAAGCTGGCCGGGTCGAATGCTTCAGTTGCCGACCCTTCGTGCAGGACAAGGTAAGCCGCCAGACGCTGGCCACCTGGGCCATCGTCACGTGCCAGCACGACGGCTTCACGAACAGCAGGCAGCGCCGTGAGCGCGGCTTCGATTTCCCCCAGTTCAATACGGAAGCCACGGATCTTGACCTGATGGTCGATCCGGCCCAGGTATTCGATATTGCCGTCGGCCCGGTAGCGCGCCAGGTCGCCGCTCTTGTACATGCGTGCGCCAGGTTCACGGCTAAAAGGATTTGGCACGAACTTCTCGGCCGTCAGCTCGCCACGGTTCAGGTAGCCACGTGCCAGGCCGATGCCTGCAATGTGCAATTCACCAGCCACACCGGCGGGCACCACGTCCAGGTTCTCATCAAGGATGTGGATCTGGATATTGGCGATTGGCTGGCCGATCGGCACGCTGATCGTTGCATCGTCTTCGCGGCATTGCCACGCAGTGACGTCGACCGACGCTTCGGTCGGGCCATAGAGATTATGCAATTGCGTCGCAGGCAATTGCTGGTGGAAGCGCTGTTGCAAATCCCTGGGCAAGGCCTGGCCGCTGCACATGACTTGTCGCAGAGACGGATATTGGGTACCGGGTAGCGCAGCAAGGAACGCATCGAGCATGGGCGGCACGAAATGCAGCGTGGTGATGGCTTCGCTGTTGATCAGCGCGGCAAGATAGGCCGGGTCCTGATGCCCACCCGGCTTTGCGACAACGAGGCAGGCCCCCGTGATCAGCGGCCAGAAGAATTCCCAAACGGATACGTCGAAGCTGTACGGCGTCTTCTGGAGCACCTTGTCTTGTTCGTTGAGACGGTAGGCTTCCTGCATCCACAGCAAGCGGTTGACAATGCCCGCCTGTTCAATGCCGACCCCCTTCGGACGTCCAGTGGAACCTGAGGTATAGATCAGGTAAGCCAGGTTGCCAGGGCCGCTGATAGGTTCGGGGTTGGTTTCCGGGTAGTTCGCCAGGCTGGCGAATTCCCGGTCGAGACACAGCGCCGGCATTGCGTCTCGCTGCACCCGCTCCAGCAACCTGCTTTCGGTCAGCATGACGACAGGTTGGGCATCGTCGAGCATGTAGGCAAGGCGCTGCACCGGATAGCCCGGATCGAACGGCACATACGCTGCACCGGCCTTGAGTATGCCGAGCAAGCCTGTCACCATATCGAACGAGCGGTCCATACAAATACCGACGGCTGCATCGGCACCAGCGCCCTGCCCGCGCAAATAATGCGCCAGCCGATTGGCGCGTGCATTGAGCTCGTGGTAGCTCAAATGGGCACCTTCGAACGACAAGGCAAGCGCATGCGGCGTCTTTGCCACTTGCGCTTCAAACAATTGCGGTAGGGTCTGGTTTTGCGGATAGTCTGCGAAGGTCGCATTCCAGCCGAACGTGATTTGCTCACGTTCGGCTGGCGGCAATATTGCCAGTGGCCCTGAGATGTTGGCCGTTGTCTCAAGTACCTGCACCAATTGCTGCAGGGCTGTGTGCATGTAACTGCAGATACGCGCTGCGCCATCTTCCACCCGGCCATCGACCTGGGCGATCAAGGAAAAATCCTGGCCCATATCGTCGATCGACAAGGTCAAGGGATAGTTCGTTCTTTCCATGCCGGCTACTTCGCCAATACCCTCCCATGCGGATGTTGCAGCGCCGTCCGCGTCCGCCGTCTCGGCGATCTGCACGTGACGGTAATTCAGCAGCGAAGAAAACAGCGGCGTCGGCGCAGCGACGCCGCTGCAGCGCTGCGCCAGGGCCAGCGAGGCGTGTTCGTGCCGCATCAGGCCCGTCAGCGTGGTGTGTACGTCCCTGATGCCTTGCGCCATGCCAGTGGTGCCGATGTCGACGCGCAGCGGCAAGGTGTTGATGAACATGCCAAGCACGCGGTCGGCGGCTGAACCACCCTGCATTCGGCCGAACAACACGGTGCCGAACACAACCTCCTTGCGCCCGGTGAGACGTGCCACGACATGCGCCCAGGCCAGGTGCATCAGGCTGGCGGCAGTGACTCCCAGGTTGCGCGCTTGTTGCCTTAGTTTGCCGGCCAGCGCCGCATCCACGCTCAATTGCGCTTCCGCTATCTCCGCTCCATCGCCTTGCACATCGAGCAGTCCGAAAGGTGCCGTCGGCTCATCGATGTCGGCGAGCATGTTGCGGAAGAACGCCGCGTGTTCGTCTGGCGTAACACTTAGCCGTGCTTGCGCGACGAAATTGCGGAATGGCACAGGGGCCGGCAGTTTGCCCGCCTGTCCTTCCTGGATCAGGCGGATTTCGCCGATCAGGATGTCCAGCGTCGTGTGATCGATGGCGAGATGGTGTGCCACTATCTGCAGCAACCACCGGCCATTTGCCGCGTCCTCGGCCATGAAGCCGCGCATCAGCGGCGCCTGGCTGATGTCGAGGCGGTAATTCTGCTGGCTGTAACGGGTATGCAATTGCGCTTCCACGTCGTCAGTTTCGAGTGCAACTTCTTCGACTTTCATCGGTGCCTGGCGCCACACTACCTGTAACGGTTCGGGCAAGCCATTCCAATGTACTGCAGTGCGCAAGATGTCATGCCGCTCGATGACGGCCTGCAAGGCATCGACAAAGCGTTCCAGCCTTGCGCGCGTATCGAATGCGAGCAGGGTCGGCAACAGATACGTATCGCCTTCCTGTGCAAGCAAGTGATGAAACAGGATCCCTTCCTGCAAGGGGGCCAGCGGGTAGATGTCCTGGATGTTACTGGCGCCTTGCGGTACCCGGGACGCGATGGTGTCGATGTCTTCCTGGCTCAATGTTACCAGCGGCAGCATGGCCGGGGTGATGGCTTTGCAACCGGCTGGAATGCCGTTGGGTGGTACCTTTACTTGTTTTGTCGCCATGCCGGCCATGGTGCTCAAGGCGGCGATGGTCGGTGCCGCAAAGAGTGTCCTGACATCCACCTCCAGGCCAGTCTGACGCATCCGTTCCACCAGTCGGAGTGCCATCAGCGAGTGGCCGCCGAGAGCAAAGAAGTTGTCGTGCACACCCACACGGTCAAGCTTGAGGATTTCAGCCCAGGTCACCGCCAGGGTTTGTTCCAGTTCACTGCGTGGTGCCACATAGCCCGCTTCGCTACGCGTGCCTTCAGGTACCGGCAAGGCCTTGCGGTCGAGTTTGCCATTGGCCGTCAGGGGCATGGCTTGCAGCATCAGGAAATGGGCCGGCACCATGTAGTCCGGCAGGCTGTGCAACAGCGATTGCCGCAACGAGGCTTGATCCAATGAGTCTGCAGCCTTGTCGTCAGTCACCAGATACGCCACCAGCCGCTTGTCGCCCGGCTGGTCTTCACGCGCCAGCACGGTCGCTTCCCGCACGCCGGGCAAGGCCCGCAATGCTGCTTCGATTTCCCCCAGTTCAATGCGGAAACCACGTATCTTGACTTGCTGGTCGATCCGTCCCAGATATTCAATGTTGCCGTCCGGCAGCAGGCGCGCCAGGTCGCCTGACTTGTACAAGCGTTCCCCGGTACCGGGGCCGAAGGGGTTGGGCACGAAGCGTTCGGCCGTCAGGTCGGGACGGTTCAGGTAGCCACGGGCCAGTCCGGCCCCGGTGACGTGCAATTCCCCGGGGACCCCGACGGGCACCGGATTCTGGGCAGCGTCAAGGATCAACACCCCCAGGTCGCCCAGGGGCCGGCCGATGGCCGTTGCACTGATTTCCTGTTGGCTTGACAAGGCGAGGTAAGTCACATGCACCGTGGTTTCGGTGATGCCATACATGTTCACCAGTTGCGGGGTACGGTCGCCATGCCTGGCATACCAGGGGGCCAGCATGGCCGCATCAAGGGCTTCACCGCCAAAGATGACCTGGCGCAGGCGGAGCTGGGCATCTGCCGGGGCTGCCGCATCGGCATGGATCAATTGCTGGAAGGCCGAGGGGGTCTGGTTGAGGATGGTAATGCCCTCCTCCACCAACAAGGCATGGAATTGCTCCGGGGAGCGGGAGACGGCTTGCGGCACGATCACGAGCTTGCCGCCATGGAGCAAGGCGCCCCAGATTTCCCAGACCGAGAAGTCGAAGGCATAGGAATGGAACAGGCTCCAGCTGTCGTCGGCGCTGAACTGGAACTGGCTTGCCGTGGTGCCAAACAGGCGCAAGACGTGGCGGTGCTCGAGCAAGGCCCCCTTGGGCTTGCCGGTGGAACCCGAGGTGTAGATGACATAGGCCAGGTCGCCGGCGTCGGTCTGGTCGACGGGGTTGTGCTCCGGATAGGAGGCGATCGCATTCCAGTCGCTGTCCAGGCACAGCAAGGCGATATGACGCTCGTCGTCGCCCTGGACTTGTTCCTGTACGGCTTCCTGGCACAGCACCAGCTTCGGCTTGGCATCGTGCAGCATGTAAGCCAGGCGTTCCTTCGGATAGGCGGGGTCGAGCGGTACGTAGGCGGCGCCGGCCTTGAGGATGCCGAGGATGCCGACGATCATCTCGACGGAGCGGTTCACGCACAAGCCGACCAGGTCGCCCGAAGTCACGCCGCGTTCGCGCAGGCAATGCGCGACACGGTTGGCGCGGCGGTTGAGTTCGTCGTAGCTCAGGCGCGTTTCTTCGCACACGACGGCCACGGCATTGCCATGCAGGCTGGCTTGCTGCTCGAACAAAGACTGAATGCTGCTTGCCAGTAAAGGCGCTGTCTGCGGCTGATGCCATTCAACGAGCAATTGCCGCGTCTCGGCCTCGGTCAACATGGGCAGCGTATCAATGCGCGCTTCCGGTGCCGCCGCGATGGCGTCGAGCAAACCGGTAAAGTGCCCTGCCATCCGTTCGATGGTTTCCCGGTCGAACAGGTCGGTGTTGTATTCGAAGGCGCCGTGTAGTTGTTCTTCGCCTTCGACGATGGTGAGCGTCAGGTCGAATTTGGCGCT
>Ga0134128_10000141_pt1 | contig 98689 bp, 105 predicted proteins | sample KB31754_FD_96462 | JGI IMG/M metagenome (GOLD analysis project Ga0134128, IMG submission 96462) | Terrestrial soil microbial communities with excess Nitrogen fertilizer from Kellogg Biological Station, Michigan, USA - KB3-175-4 | ecosystem: Environmental > Terrestrial > Soil > Unclassified ... | reverse complement strand
TTGACAAGCTTTCGTGCCCGGTCGAACCTTTTACAACCAATCTTCATCCAGTATGAGAAACGCAATGGTACAGTTATGTTTAGTCATTATCGGTATCTCTAGTATTCACGCTGTACGGCTTCTGCAAACCTCGTCTTTTCATGTAAGGATGTATCCTTCCGGTGGCGCCGCCCATGTATGGGCCGTCCAGGGGAAGGACACATTGGAAATGACGAACGTGAATGGAGAATATATCCTTCGATCGATCAACCCCGGATCATGGCAATTAGCCGTAGAAGCCAATACCCCCTACCGCAATGTCCATTTCGACATCAACGGCATAAAACCAGGTGCCGATGTAGACCTGGGCGCGATCCGGCTGCGTAAATAATGCGGATTGGCTCAAATAATCGACAACGTCGGATAATCCTTGAGCAGCACGGCCGATGTCACGGCTTCTTCCGTCCGAAACCATTTTTCCAGTAAAGTGCTATAGATGGCCCTGAAATCGTATTGCAGGGCGAGATTGTCATTCACCGTCAGCTTCGACGGCCATGTGGGATTTTGACCGATGATCCCCGGGCGCACGCCCTCCCCAAAAACAAATACCGGCGCCGCCGCCCCATGATCCGTTCCGCCACTGGCATTGGACTGGATCCGCCGGCCAAATTCAGAAAAGGTCATCCCGACCACCCGGTTACTCACCTGCAGATAGCCCAGATCATCCTGGAAGGCGTCGATGGCTTCCGATAATTTTGCCAGCAGTTTGGCATGGGTACCCATAGTCGTGTCCTTCGCATCGGTTTGCCGGGCGTGGGTATCGAAGCCGCCCATGCTCACCAGGTAGATGCGGGTCCGCAGCCCGCCGGCGATGAGTCGCGCCACGATCTTGAGCTGATCCGCCAGCGCATTCTTGCCCGCCGCCGGATATTTGCCCGATTGTTTGGTCACCTTCATGGCTGCTTTCCTGATCACCCCGGCGTATTGATCGGTCTTCACGGACATCTCGCGGATATACGCCAGTAGCTCGCCGGCCCGGGAATTATTCACAGGGTCCGCCTTGTCACCGATCAAGTGATAAAAATTATCCGGATTGCTGATGGCCATGCCCATCGTCAGCGACGGCCCCTGCAACGCCGGAGATACCAGGGAACCTACCTGTATGGCGAGCGGGTCAGGCATGTTCACGCTGGGATAACCCTTTGGGAAATTCGGATATTCTTCATCCAGGTAACGACCGGCCCATCCCGTAGGCAGCACCTGCCCCGCATCAGCCCCCGTGAGCCAGATATCCGTGGCCCGGAAATGTGAGAAATTGGGTTGCGGATAGCTCACGCCCTGGATGATCGCCACCTTACCGGCATTGAACAGCTGCTGTAGCTCCGGCATCGCGGGGTTGAGTCCGGTCCCATCAAAACCCTCGAGCCGCAGGACTTTGTCTTCGGGGATCGCGATATTGGTCCGCGCGCTGCGATAGGCGGGATAAAACTCCAGCGGGATCACGGTATTGAGCCCGTCGTTCCCGCCGCTGAGCTGGATCAGCACCAGCACCCTGTCCTGCGCCTCCTCCCGGACAACGGTGTGCAAAAGCGGCGAGACCAGGGCCTGGAGCGAAACCCCCGGCAACAGGGCCGGTAGCATCACCGGCATGGTCGTCCGAAAAAAATCTCTTCTCCTCATACTACATCAGTTGATATTCCGGCAGTTCCATGAGGTGCCGGAATAGGTTCTTTAATTTACCCGCTACCGCATTGTGATTCGCCTTATCCTCCGGTTTGTCCTGAAGCGTCGTCCAGGCATTGGTCCAGTAATGATCCGAGGCCGTTCCTGTGAGCCCCGATAAGAGAATGCTGGTCTTTATGAATTGAAGCTCCTCTGGCGGCAGCGGCACGCTAAATAAAGCGGCTACCGATCCCGCGATCAGCTCGTCCGGGTCCTCCGGGTGCGGTAAGGCTGCGGCGAAGGCTACGGGATCGATGACGACCTTTTTTCCATTGTTGCCAAATCCATTGCCCGTCATCCGATTCGTAAACAGGTTGCGTTTGGGCAGGGTGTCGCTGCTGATCCAAAGCTTGTCGTACTCCGGCTGTTGATAATAGGCCGCCCAGCCGGCTACATTCGGCGGATCACCGATGTTCTGTTGCATACCGGCCGTTTGGTTTCGCAGCTGTTCCCAAAGATTGTACTGCTCCTCGCAATCCATCGCCGTGGGAAAGGTCAGGTGGAACTCGCGGCAAAGCCCAGCCGTAAGATCCACGGGGCTTTTGATCATCGAGCCATAATTATTGGGATCGAAGAAATGCCTGCTTAGGAAAAGCTCTTCCAGCACGGGGGCGATCTCGTAATTCTTTTTCCGGAACAGCTGGGCCAGGGGTTTGATCACCTCCCGCTCGGTGGTCTCGTCGATGGTATGATAAACAAAAAACCTATAGAGTTTGCGGCAGATGAACGCCGACACCTCCTGGCGCGAAAAGATCATGTCGACGAGCTGGTCGATCTCGCTTTCCGCTTCCTTACCCTTCATGCCTTTGATCACCTGGTTATCGTAGAAGGCAGAGAACTGTTTGTCGGTTGGATCGTGGCGGTTCGGATCGAAGGACACCGTATAGGTCTTGTAATTGATGGTATAGCCGGTGAGCACGCGCGCCGCGGCCTTGACATCCGCTTCGGTATAGTGAGAACCCGGTCCCTTCCCGATCGTGAACAGTTCCTGCAATTCACGGCCATAATTCTCGTCCGGCGCTTTTTTCGTGTTGGCATAGCCGTTAAGATATCGCAGCATGGCCGGTTCTACGGTGATGGCTCGTACCAGTTCCTTGAAATTGCCCAGCGCATAGTTGCGCAGCAGCACATTGTAGCGGTAACAGAACAAGGCATTGTCCACGGTATTGGTCTCGGTGACAAAATGGTTGTGCCAGAACAACACCATCTTTTCCCGGATACTGCGGTCCTGACCGGTCATCAGCCCGAACCACCAGGATTTAAAGGAGTTCTTCCGCCGGCCGTTGTTCATGCCGTCGTATTTCATCGACACGGTCCAATCCGCGCCGGGCGCGATCTCGGGATCGACATAATTCGCATCGGTGTAATTGTTAATGGGTGGGGCGGGCAGCGGATACTCCTGACGGATCAGCTCCCGTACAGCCTTTTTGGGAGATTTTCGCAGGAAATAGTCGACATCTTCCTTAGGGGCGCCAAACATCGTCCGGCGTAATAAATGAGCCACCTGGGCCCGTTTCCATTCGCCTTTATAGCGGCGGATACCTGAAGGGACGGATAGGCCCGTCGCTGGTGTTGGATTAGCCATTAACACGCATTTTCGGCATACCCTATAGAAAGAAATATGCCGGAAAAGTTTAATTTTCATCAAATTTTTCAAGCTCGATTTCGACATGAAGAAAATCCTGTTATTCGGCGCCGGGAAATCGGCGACCAGCCTGATCCGCTACCTGCTGGATGTCACCGCCGCCCGGGGCTGGCAGCTCGTGGCGGCCGAGAGCAACCTGGAACTGGCGCAATCCAAGCTCAGCGGCGCGCCGCAGGCCCGGGCCGTAGCCATAGACGTCCGCGATGCGGCTGCGCGGGACGCCCTCGTCGCCGCGGCAGATATCGTGATCTCACTCCTCCCTCCTTCCCTCCATTACCAGGTCGCGCTCAGCTGTGTTAAAGAGGGCAAGAACCTCCTCACCGCCTCTTATCTCGACGATAGCATCCGCACGCTGGAACCCGAAATTAGCGCAAAGGGTCTGCTTTTCCTTTGCGAAATGGGCCTCGACCCGGGCATCGACCATATGAGTGCCTTACCCTTCATCCGGCAGATCAGGTCACAGGGCGGCGAGATCGATTCGTTCTATTCCCACACGGGGGGCCTCGTGGCGCCGGCAAGCGACGACAACCCCTGGCACTATAAGATCAGCTGGAATCCCCGAAATGTGGTCCTCGCGGGCAGCGCCGGCGCCTCCTACCGCGAAGATTCCCGCGTGGTGACGCGCAGCTACCAGGAGCTCTTCGACCAGCCCGGCAACATTGACCTGCCCGGTCTCGGCCCCCTGGCCTGGTATCCCAACCGCGATTCATTAAGCTATATCCCGCTATACGGGCTGCCCGATGCAAGCACGTTTATCCGGACGACACTGCGTTATCCTGCTTTCTGTGCGGGCTGGAAGCATATCGTCCGCGCCGGGCTTACCGACGCCACCAAGCCGCTGGGGGCCCTGAACCAGGCCACGAACCGCGGCGACACCGGAGCCCGAGCCGCCACCCCGGCCCCTGCTGCCAACCACGCCAATGCCGGAGCCGCCGGTTCCCTGACCTACGCCCAATGGTCCGCGCCGCTGCTGCCTTTCGTAGACGACACAAACCGCGCCCAATACACCTTTCTGGGGCTTTTCGACGACACTCCCATCCCTCCTTCGGCGACCGTCTCAGCCGACATCCTTCAACATTTGCTGGAGACCCGGCTCGCGATGCGATCGACGGATAGGGACATGATCGTCATGATCCATGAGATCGGTTATCGTCGGGAAGGGAAAGCCTGGCAGGCGCGAAGCGTTCTCCGGATCGAAGGGGAGGACAGTCGGCATACGGCGATGGCCCGCACCGTCGGCCTGCCGCTAGGTATTGCCGCCGTGCTGGTGCTCGAGGGGAAGCTGAACCTCACAGGTGTGCACATCCCCATCCTCCCGGCGATCTATGACCTGGTGATGCACGAGCTGGAACGGCAGGGCATTCGGTTCGAGCATACGGAGACCCCGGCCTGACCGGCGCGCCACCCCGAACTGGCCGCGAACGGCACGCGTCGCGCCGCCACCCCCTAATTCACCTCGATCGGCAGGGTGCTCAGGATATGATAGTTGATATCGCGGAAGAAGATCTTGTATTTGCCCTTCCGCAGGTAGAGGAGATAGCGGTCCTTCCCGCCCGGATAGTAGGTTTGATCCGCGGGCACCAGCTGCCAGGGCGTGCCATCGTTGTTGTCGATCTCCTGCTGGTAATACGCCTGCACCAAGAACACATCCCGCGAGAATGATTTGATATAGGTGGGCTGGCGGACGCCATCGAGACTCATCCACGTGGGCCGTCCGTCTTTATAGATCGTCGGCGGATGGATCACGCAGAGATCGTAGAGGTCTTTGTCGGTGACGTTCACCGGATTTTCGTTGATCAGCGCGATCGAAGGCTCGGTGATGGGAAATTTCGTCGTATAGGCCTGGTAGATCACCCGCCCATAACCGAAATTGCTCTCCTCGGTCATATCCGTTTGATCGATGGTCAGGGGCTCGATACCGGATAGCCGCCAGAAGGCCAGCGCCATGGGAATATACCCGCCTGGTCCCGGCTTTTTGCTGATATGGGCGTAGGATGCGTGGACCAGGATCTTCGCCGTCGAATCCTGTTGCAGCACTTTATATAGATTCACCGCCTGCATTGAATCCCGTTGTTCAGCAGTATGGACACTGGCCAGGGTATCTTCATAAGAAACCAACTTATAGCCGATGGCCAAAGCCGTACGCATCAGCTCGCCCGCCACGGGTTCGCACACATAATAGCCCGAATGCATACCTACCGAGAATAGCCGCCGATTGGAAAAATTGTTTAGCATCTCCAACGCGAGATAATGGTATCCCATGCGATAGAAGTCCTCCAGCAGCGAGATCGTGAAGGCCCGATGGAGGGGCTTGGCAAAGGCTTCGTTAATCATCACCACGCGGCGGTTCTTGGCCGCGAAGCGGATATATTCCCGGGCGTTGACATGCTGTATCCCTTGCAGATTGGCCGCCGTTCGGTAGATCTTTGCCCGGGTGCGATCGTCGACGGTGTCATAACTTTTGACGAGGTATTGCAATGCCGTGCGATAATCGCCCGCAAACGCGAAATACTGGCTCACCTCATCATAAAAGCCTTTGTCGCCATAGATCTTCCGGAACTTGGCTTCGTCTTTGATCGCATGATAGAGCGGGAAAAGATAGTGCAGGTTGCTCTTGGGCGTTAGCGTCAGGAGATTCAGCCGGGGGCTATAGCCCGTGGGGGTCGATTCCCGGCAATACTGCTGGAGTCGCAGCATCGGGGCGGTCGTTTCATCCTGGGCGGGCGCCGCATCCAGCTCCTGGGCAAAACACCCGCCGGCGGCCACCACCAGCACCGCCATGAGCAAAATTCGCTTCAATACAGCCATTTCGCCCGCAAAATAGAACAAGTCTTGTTAAGATAAGGCGAAAACTAGGCGGCGAGCTGGCGTCTGCTTTTCAATCGGCGTGCCCACACCGCCAGGACGATCCAATAAACGATCCAGCAAGCTATCGTCGTCAGGGCCAGGAAACCAACGGTAATAACGCCATCATCAGTTTCCGCTGCGGTTCCTGTCAATGTTGCCCTCGCGGAATAGCGGACCTCTCTGCCGGCTTGGTAAGCTGCCAATAGATAGCAGAACCACATGACGATGCTATACACCAGTCCCGCGATCAGGGTCGGGCGCCCGTTTCCCAACTCGATCTTCGCGACACCGATGTCGAACGACGTATCGTCATACCGCGACACCAGCTCTTTTTTGATGGACACAGCTATCTTCACGACCACAAAGAACTGCCATATCTGACCGAGGAACGGGATCAGTTGAAGCCAGACCAGGCCGGGCAGCATCGAACGGTTTTTCGGTTTTATCAGCCGCAGCGTATTTTGCTGCGTCCATTTTATCCAATCAGCGCAAGTCCGCCAGCATCCGCTGCAGCTCCTTCACCCCCGTAGACGCCGGTTGCTCGATGCGTACGAGATTGCCGATGCCGGATGTAGCAGGTATCTTCTTATCCACGATGAATTTCGGGATGCCCGGACGCGCCACATCGACCAGCCCCGCCGCGGGATAGACGACCAGCGAAGTCCCCACCACCACGAAGATGTCCGCGCTCCGGACCAGCGGCACGGCCGCCGAGATCATCGGCACCGGCTCCTCGAACCATACGATATGCGGCCGCAGCTGCGCTCCGTCGTCCGCCAGCTGTCCCAGCAACATGTCTTCGCGGATCTCATAGACCAGCTCTTCATCCGCCTCGCTGCGCATCTGGAAGATCTGTCCATGCAAATGCAGGACCTTGCTGCTGCCAGCGCGTTCGTGGAGATCATCGATGTTCTGCGTGATGATATGCACGTCGAAATCCTTTTCCAGCCCGGCCAGTCCCAGGTGGCCGGCGTTCGGCTCGGCCTTTGCCACATCCCGCCGGCGCATATTGTAGAAGTCCAGCACCAGCTGAGGATTCTTCCGCCATGCCCGCGGCGTAGCCACTTCCGTGACATCATAGCCTTCCCAAAGCCCGTCCGAATCGCGAAAGGTCTTCAACCCGCTTTCGGCGCTGATGCCCGCACCCGTGAGTACTACCAGTCTCTTTTTCATAGGGTGCAATGTAAAAAAAACTTGCCGGATCTACTGTCCGTTCCCGGCCGGCGTCACGGCAACGGCCGGAGCCCGTTTCAGCCTTTTCCTTACCACCACCACGACGCCGAGAATAAGCAAACAAAGCGGCCATACGCTGATCAACCCTAGCAGAAACGAGCTCAGACCGCTCCACCCGTCACGGATAGCGTCCTTCAGGTGCTCCGGGAAACCGGGAGCCTGCTCCTCATGCACGGCCTCGTTCAGCACCTGGTAGAACTTGAGGTTGATGGTGCTGTAAGCCGAGGAATGATCCAAGTAGGCCACCCGCCCCGCCGCCTCATCCATTTCCTCCTGGATGCCGTCGATCTCGCTTTGTATCGCGATGATGTCCTTCATGCTGTGGGCCTGTTTCAGCAGCTCACGATACTGTTCCCGGACGGCTTTCTTTGTCTGCAGATGCGATCTCGTGTCCACCAGCTCCATGGTCACGTCCTCGGACGAGATCTTTTTCTCTTCCAGCTTGTCGCTGTCGCCGGGCATCTCGCCCATCAGGAGCTCGAAGCGATCCACAGGAACCTTGATCGTCACGACATTTTCGATCTCGCCGTTGCCCTGGCTCAGCTGTTCCTGGGCGATATAGCCACCCGACTGTTTCACGGCAGCGTGTAACCGATTCGTGAAGAACCGAAAATCTTTTACCTTCAGTGTGAGATCGGCCGTCTTGATGATCCGCCGGTCCCAGTCGGGATCAGGCGCGGCTGCCGCCGGAGGCCTGCTGACCTGCTGCTGGCCACTACCCGATTGATCGGGCGGCGCCTCGTCTTCCTTTTGTTCATCATCGGCGACCATTTTCGGCGCCGTGTATCGCATTTCTTTTTTGGTTAACGCATTCGATTGTACATCCGCCATTCCCACGGCGCGGGAGCTATCGGCCGCCATCTCCGGCGCAGCAGATCTCTTCGCTTCCCGATAATTTTTATCGTATCGCCCGTTACAGGCCGTGCAAAGCAATGCCAGCAAGGCCGCCGGCACTGTCAATACCTTCCATTGCATAATGATGATTTTGGTGTGTGGTTATAAGATGCGGGGAATGGTGGATTACACAAACCCTGTTGAAAAACGCAAAGGTCCCGGGAACGACCATTGATTCCCGAGACCCTAAAAAAGATTCCCAACAAAATGTTAAAAGCCGGCAGCCCCAGCCACCCGTCGGACCACTTGCGCCACTCTGGCTTCGTGGCGCGGTCCGACTTCTGCTATTTCTCATTTGCCAGCTCCATCACCGCGGCCCACTCCTTATCCGTCACCGGCTGAACAGAGAGCCGGCTGATCCGTACCAACGCCATCTCTTTTAGCCGCTTGTCCTCTTTGATCGTATCGAGACTAACGGGATGCTTCAACCGCTTTTCGGCTTTGAGGCCCACAGAGACCCAACGCTCGTCATCGGTGGTCGGGTCCTGATAGGCTTCCTTTGAGACCTTCGCGATCCCCACGATCTCCATCCCTTCGTTGCTGTGATAATATAAGACGGCATCCCCTTTTTTCATGCCCCGCAAGTGCAGCCGCGCGGCATAATTGCGGACCCCGTCCCAGGACGTTTCCTTGTCTTTTACGAATTGCTCCCAGCTATACACAGAAGGTTCGGATTTGACTAACCAGTAAGCCATAAACGCGTTATTTGATTGTAAGAAATTGATTTTCAAAGAAAAGCAATTTTTTTAAAAAACTCCTCTTTTTTAAATCCAAAAATCATCGGAACTCGTATCTAAGGTGAGGCCTGGTTTTAACCCTATTTAACGCTTGCGACAGGTTGTTTTAAGGGTCAAGACCATCCGATAACTAAGGTTATATGGGTGGTCTTATTTTTTGCCGGTACCTTAAAAGTTAGCCAGCACATCCGCAATATGCATCGTGCGGAGAGGCAACCCTTTATGACGGATATATCCGTCCAGGTGCATAAGACAGGAAAGATCGGTAGAAATAATATAATCCGCGCCGGTCTGCAGCGCGTTGTTCACCTTCTGATCGGCCATCGCCGTAGAAATGCTCTCGAATTTCACCGCGAAGCTGCCGCCGAAACCACAACAGGTCTCCACATCATTCATCTCCAGCAGCTCGAGGCCGTTGACCTGTGACAATAATTTTCGTGGCTCCTCTTTGATCCGGCATTCCCGCAAACCCGCGCAGCTGTCGTGATACGTCGCCTTCCCGTGCAACGTCGCGCCGAGATCGGATATGCCCAGCACATTCACCAGGAAAGAAGAAAACTCGAATATCCGCTTGCCCAGATCCCGTACCTCGTTGTGTACAGAAGAGTTATCGAAGAGCGTGCCATAGTAATTCCGGACAAAACCCACGCATGAGGCGCTGGGCGCGACGACATATTCGGAACCCGAGAAATCTTTCAGAAACTTCGAGCAGACATCGCGCGATTCGTCCCGGAAACCGGCATTGAAAGCCGGCTGCCCGCAACAGGTTTGTTCTTCGTTGTACTTTACCTCGACACCCACCTTCTCCAGCACCTTGACCATATTGAAGGCGGTCTGCGGGAACAGCTGGTCTACAAAACAAGGTATAAACAACTGGACTGTCACTACTGAAAGGATTTTTTTACAGCGATCATTTTCAATGCTGTAATGCCGGCTTCTTCGCCCTTATGCCCATGCCGGCCACCGATACGCTCGTCGGCTTGTTGCTGGTTGTCGACCGTCAGGACACCAAAGATCGTGGGTACAGGCATCGAAAGATTCAACTGCAGCACACCATCTGTGACCGCCCGGCATACGTATTCAAAATGCGGCGTATCCCCCCGAAGCACGCAGCCAAGTGCGATAAAGGCCTGCGGCCGGTCATCCTTGTATTTATGCGCATCCCAGTACGCGCGGACGGCGAAGGGGATCTCGAATGCTCCCGGAACGGTGATCACATGGGCACAGGCGCCCGCTTTGGTGACTTCCGCAACGGCGCCCTTTTCCAGGGCGTCTACGATGGCGGCATTCCATTCCGTACGGATTATAACTACACAGGCATCCTTAAGGTTAGGAATGCCTGCTGTAGTTTGTAATAAACTGCTGTTACTGATTTCAGCCATAAGTCGGTGAATTATTGCAAAACACCCAGACGCGCCAGGTATTTGTCGATGTCAGATCCCCGTTGGGAAGTAGGGTATTTATCTTTGATAAGCTTATACATGGCGATAGCATCCTGGGTCTTCCCAAGGCTCTCGTAGAGATAGCCGCTGCGGAACAGGTACTCGGGGGAGAATAGCTCATCCTTTTCGAAATAGGTTCCCGCCTTCTTATACTGTTCGGCTGCCTCTTCTTTTTTGTTCTGCTCGGACAAGGCGTCGCCCAGAAGTCCGAACGCCCGCTCCTGCACCAGCTTATCCGGCGTGGAGAAGTCCTTCAGGTATTTCACGGCATTGTTGAAATCGCCCAGCTTCAGATAGCAGCTGCCGGCAAGAAAGGACGCCTCGTTGGCAGCCTTGGTGCCGCTGTACTTGGAGATGACCTTGAGGAAACCAGGGTTGATGGCATCGCCGTTGAGTGCCAGCCGCGTCGAATCGAGACGGTAATACTCTTCCGCATGGAAAATGGCTTCAGAAGCCGCCTTTTCCTTGGGCTCGGTGACGAAATTACGATAGGCGAGATAACCGCCGATGATCACGATGATGGCTAAAAGCACGTAAGACGCCTGCTTACCATATTTCTCCCAGGCATTCTGGAAGTCCGCCACAGGGTTCCTCTCTTCTTCTAAATGGGCAGGGTGTTTGATCTCTGACATTCTTTCTTTTTTGGATGTTGTTAATCTACAATAAACGGATAGTCTTGGTCGATATAGATATCTTTCAGTACTTCGGAATTATCCGGCCAGGGCGACTCTTCGGCAAACTTCACCGACTCTGTCACTGTATCGCTCACTCTCTTATTGATGGCGTCGATCTCTTCCTGGGTCGCATATTTCTTGCTCAGAATGGTATCGAGCACCTGCGTGATGGGATCGCGTTGTTTGTATTCGTCGACCTCTTCTTTGGTACGGTATTTCTGCGGATCGGAGATGGAGTGTCCTTTATACCGGTAGGTCTTGACCTCCAGCAGGGTCGGACCATCACCCTGGCGGGCGCGTTTAGTGGCACGGGCCACGGCATCGTGTACGGCCTCGGCGCTCATCCCGTCGACGGAATCGGCAGGCATCTCATACGCGTCGGCTAATTTATAGATATCGTGGACATTCGACGTCCGTTCTACGCTGGTACCCATGGCGTAGTTGTTGTTCTCGCAGATGAAGACCACCGGCAGCTTCCACAGCATGGCCAGGTTGAAGGTCTCATGCAGTATCCCCTGACGCGCGGCGCCGTCACCGAAGAAGGTCAGACAGACATTGTCCGTACCCTTGTATTTCTCGGCAAACGCGAGGCCTGCACCCGTGCCGATCTGCGCACCTACGATCCCATGACCCCCGAAGAATTTCACGTCGACTCCAAAGAAATGCATGCTGCCTCCCTTCCCTTTGGCCGCGCCGGTAGCCTTGCCATATAGCTCGGCCATACAGGCGTTGGCGCTGACACCCTTGGAGAGGGCCAGGCCATGGTCACGGTATGCGGTGATAAACGGATCGTCGGGTTTGGTAGCGGTCATACAGCCGGCGGCGATCGCTTCCTGCCCTATATAGGCATGGAAAAAACCACGGATCTTCCCTTCCATCTTATATTTTTCTTCTGCCATCAACTCAAACTGACGGATGAGCTGCATTAATTCATACCAGTACAGGTAGGTCTCCTTTGAGAATTTGGTAGCCAAGGTTCGAAATTTTGGATTTAAACGACCCCTTTAAGGGCAGTCGTCGGGCCGCAAATATAGGCATTTTACGGTATCAGATCATCAAAAATGAACTTCTCCGGCACCCCCTGGGGCTTCCTCGGTATCATCTCCGGCCGCATGGCGGCAAAATATACAAAGGCCGCCTCGATCACCGCCGCCTGCCGCATGTCGTCCAGCACAAGATGGTCGTAGTTGTCCTGGTTGCTATGGTGCGTCCGGGTCTCGTAATCCAGCGGGTCCTGGATGAACTGGAACCCCGGGATGCCCACCGCGTCGAAGCTCAGGTGGTCGGTCGACCCGGTATTGTGCAGCGTCACCGTCGAAGCCCCCAGATCGGCGAACGGCGCCAGCCATTGTTTGAAGATCGCCGCCGCCTTCCCGTTCCCCTGGGCAAAGATTCCGCGGATCTTGCCCGAGCCGTTGTCCAGGTTGAAGTACACCGAGACCTTGTCCGCCTCGGGCTTCAGCTTCATATCGATGGGGTCGCCAAAATGCTTCTTTACATACCCAAAAGACCCCAGTAACCCCTCCTCTTCGCCATCCCATAACGCAATGCGGATGGTCCGTTTGGGTCTTACACCCAGGGTCTTCAGTATCCGAATGGCCTCCAGCGCCACAATGCAGCCCGCCCCGTTGTCCGTAGCCCCCGTTGCCGCGGTCCAGGAATCCAGATGCCCGCCCAGCATCACCACCTGCGACTTCAGACTCGGGTCCGTGCCCGGTATCTCCCCGATGACATTGTGCCCCTCCTGGTCCTGATCGTATAGTTTGGTCTCGCTCTGGGCCTCGAGCGTCACCGTATGCCCGTCCTCCACCAGCCGGAAGACGCGCATAAAGTCTTCCTTGCTGACATCGAGATGCGGCATCAGCGGCTGGTCTTTTTTACGGTAGCCGGTCAGGCTTTGCACGAAGACCGTCCCGTCCCTACCCTCGCCGGTCGTCAGCAACGCCAGCGCCCCGCTGCCCTGCATCATCTTTGCCAGCTTCAGCATCTTGGTGAAATACGGAATGAGCATCTTCAGCTCCACTTTGCTGAGCATATCCATGTCGCCGATACTGGCCAGCGCGCTGTCGGAAAAGCGTACGGCATCGGCATGAAAATGTGGTTTGTCCGTCGTATCCTGTGGCTCGATCAGCAGGATCTTGCCCTTCATCTCGGCCTGATGCGCACTCAGCCAGGTCGAGTCCATGTGCCGCACGATATACGCCGGCGCCGAAACGGGTCCGTCCGTGCTACCTGACCAGGGCATGGCATAGGCGATCATCGGGCTGTAATACGGTGTACGCATCGCCAGCGAGGTCTTCACCGGCTCCCAACCATAACCAAACTGCCCCCAGGCCTCCTTCTGCACCCCGGAAAGGCCCCAGGCGTTCAGGGTTTGTAGGGTCCAGTCCGCGGCGCGATGCCAGCCCGGCGAATTGGTCAGCCGTGCCCCGGCAACGTCCGTGATCTGACGGGCGATCTCCGCTACCTGGCTCCTGTTGAACCCTTCGTCCCGAATTCGGTTGACCATAGCCGTGTCGATCGTCTCCCTTTGGGCCTGAACCGCTGCCGGTACCGATAGGCCCGCACAGAGCAGGACCGCCAAAAGTTTATTCATAAGAGTGTAGTTTAAGCGAAAGATAATATTTTACACCCGAATTTGCAGTCATTGCTACGGATTAACGAAATATCGCTCGTTCAGTTCAAGAACTACACGGAGGCCCGCTTCCGCTTCGGGCAGCGCATCGTGGGCATCTGCGGCAACAATGGTGTCGGCAAGACCAATCTGCTGGATGCCCTCTATTACCTTTGTTTCACCCGCAGCTATTTCACCCGCAGCGACCAGTCCAATGTACTCAAAGGCGCCTCCGGTTTCCGTATCGAGGGCCGCTTCGACAACGAAGACGAACAAACGCAGGTCGTCTGCATCCTCCGCGGCAACGGCAAAAAAGAGTTCCTGGCGGACGGCGTCGCCTATGAGAAGTTCTCCAAACACATCGGGCGATTCCCCTGCGTCATCATCGCCCCGGACGATATCCAGATCGTCACCGGCGCCAGCGAAGAACGACGCCGTTTTCTCGACTCCCTGCTGTCGCAGCTTGACCCCGGCTATCTCCAGGATCTCATCGATTACAACCGCGTGCTGCAGCAACGCAACAGTTTCCTCAAATCCCTCACCGAAAGACGGCTCACGGATAAACACCTCCTCGAGGTCTACGACCAACAGCTGATCGCTCCCGGCACGCGCATCTTCGAACGTCGCCGCATGTTCCTGGCAGAGCTATTACCCCTCGCCGCAAATTTCTATACCCGCATCGCCGGCGTCGAAGAACCGTTAAGCCTCGGCTACGAAAGCGCTCTCCTGAAAACGCCCTTCCGTCACCTGCTCCGCGAGAACCTCGAAAAGGACGTTTACCTGCAGCGAACCGGCGTTGGCATCCACCGGGACGATATCGAGATCAGCTTTGCCGGCGTGCCCTTCAAGACCATGGCCTCGCAAGGCCAACGTAAAAGCCTGCTTTTCGCACTTAAGCTCGCGGAATACGAAACACTCAAGGAGGCAAAAGGCTTCGCCCCGCTCCTGCTGCTCGACGATGTATTCGAAAAATTGGATGAACAACGAATGCACAATCTCCTCGATAAAGTTTGTTTACATGACGATGGTCAGGTTTTCATCACCGACACCCATCCCGAACGCATCCGGCGCGAAATGGATAAGATCGGCGTTGCGTTCGAATTGATCCAGCTCGACTCGGGCGCGCTTCCCACCCTGGGAAAGCCTTAATTTTTTTACCTCAGTAGTAAGACATCTGCTAAAAAAAAGCTATATTTATTCCAAGAAAATTGAACTCCGAAAATTGATTGCTATGCCATCCGACCTGGAATCTTCCATCCGCTTCCTGGAAGAAACAAACGACCCAACCGAAGCATTTTTTTCCTACACAGTAGATGATACCGGTGAGTTTGGGCTTATCAAGGCCAACAAGGAAGGATTGCGGCTCTATGCCGCCGAACTGCTCCGTAAATCCCAGACGCTCGAGCAGCAGCACGAAGAAAAGCCGCTTTTCTTTCCCGATAATCCATGGATGTACAGCGAGACCGGCTATGATCTTATCGCCGGCGTCCTCCCCGAATACCACAGCCGTCGCGAGATCCTCGGCGAGAGTCCCATCCCGCCGCACCATACGGCTAGGACCCGTCGTAGACGGCAACCGGTGGGAATTTTTGTCCTCATGTGCATAACCGGGGCGCTCATCATGCTGGTTACTCTGAAAGCTTTTCCTACCTTGCGCCTATGGGTGAATATTCACTAGGAGATGCCTTACGGAAATTCTTGCAGCAATCACAGCTAAAAGGTGCCGTCCAGGCATTGCAGATCGAAGAGATCTGGGAACAGATCATGGGCAAGACCGTCGCCCGGTATACGGACAAGATCCAGATCCATGGCCACACCCTATATGTCAATACCGCTGTAGCAGCCCTCCGGCAGGAACTCCTCTACCAAAAGGAGAATATCATCAAACGCGTCAACGAAGCGCTGGGCGAACGCGTGATCCAGGAAGTGGTGATCAAGTAATTCTGACCCGCGGGTCGATTAGCCCGTACAGGAGATCACTCAACACGCCTACCAGTATAAAGAAGAAGGAGGAGACGAGCACCGAACCCATCACCACCGGAAAATCCAGCTTTTCCAACGCATCTACCGTGACCTTGCCGATCCCTTTCCAGCCAAAGATCGTCTCCACAAAAAAAGCGCCGGCGAGTAATTCGGCAAACCAACCGGTGATAGCGGTGATCACGGGATTCAACGCATTCCGCAACCCATGTTTCCAGACGACGACACGTTTGGACAACCCCTTGGCATAGGCCGTCCGGATATAATCCTGGTCCAGGGTGTCGAGCAAAGAGCCGCGTGTCAGCTGGGCAATGATGGCCATCGGCCGGATCCCCAGGGTCAGCGCAGGCAAGATCAGATTGCGCAGCTGCAGCTGTCTGCCCGCAAAGGGATCGGTGTCGAAAAGGCTGCCTGTCATATGCAACCCGGTCACTCCGCTCAGCACGAAACCCAACACATAAGCGATCAGTATTCCCATAAAGAACGAAGGCGCGCTGATCCCCAGCACACTCACAAAGATCGACGTGGTATCCATCCACGTGCCCTTCCTGATCGCGGCCAGCACACCTAACCCTATACCTAATACCGTCGCCAGCGCCATCGCCGATAGTGCCAGCACGAGTGTACCCGGCAAGGCTTCCATCAGGATATCCCAGACCTCGCGTTTCGATTGATAAGACCGACGTAAATACGGCCACTTAAGCGCCACTACTGTATTCCCACCGCCGATAAAGATCCCTCTGATCCCCTTCTCCCTGATCTCGGCACGGGTGTGTATTCCTACGGGCGAGATATCGTTCAGATAAAATACAAATTGTTTCCAGCGCGGCTGATCGAGATACATCTCCTTGCGGATGTTCTCTTGCGTCGCGGCGTCGGCGCGTTGCCCGATCACCAGCCGCGAAGGGTCGCCGAATCCCTGGAACAAAAAGAACACGGTCACCACTACGCCCAACAGGACCAGCAGCCCATAAAAAGATCGACGGAGAAGATAGCGTACCATGCGGACTATTGATTCGGCAATTCGGTGATGGCAGGGATGGCTTTCCCAAGATCGGCATAGCTCCATTTCCCCAGGATAACGGCATTCTTCAACAAGTAGAGCGTGGGGTCGGCCCGCGCGGCTGTCTTGATGGCCGTGGCATCGCATTTCAGCACAATGACGTCGGTGGCGATACCCATCTGCTGTACCTTGGGTACGACATTCTCATAATCGGCCGTGATGATATAGAAGGGGATCTTTTTGGCCTTCGCCATGGTCAGTAAGATATTGAATTCCTGCGAGGCAAAGCTTTCGTTCAGTTCGCGGACAAAATAAAACACCTTATAGCCTTTGGCCGTAAGTACGTCCTGCGTCGAATCCATACCACTATCCGTAATCAATACAAAATCTTTGATGGCCGGAACGGCATTGCCTTCGCGCACGACTTTGTCATACCGGCTCAGGAACTTATAGGAATCATCGAAGTCTTTCGGGAAATGACTGGCGTCGAACTCCACCTTCCCGCCGTTCTTCTCATAGACCATGGTGATCACCGTGCTGTCCGGAATGGAACCCGGCGGCGCCTTCATCTTCACGAGGATATCGTTATGGACTTTATAGGGCAGACAATCGACTACGGGCAGATGTTTCAATACATAACCCTGGAAGACGAAGGAGAGCAAGGTCGCCGCCACGAGCACCGTCACGCTGATCATCGGCGGCCAAAGCGGTTTGATGCGGTTGCGCATTGCAAACAGGAAGAGGACCAGCACGAGCAATAGGAGATCTTTGACAAACGACTCGCCTGCGGTCAGCGGGATACAATCACCGAAACAGCCGCATTCGTGAACCTTTCCGCTCAGATACGCATAACCGGTAAGGAAGAGGAAGAAGATCATCAGGAGCAGCAGCAGCCAGCTGAACAGCCGCATCCGCCAGCCTACCAGCACGGCTACGCCTGCGACGATCTCGAAGACGATCATGAGCATGGAAAAGGCCAGGGTCAGATGGTCAAACAGGTGAAAATTCCAGACATCGAAGAATTCCTGCATCTTATAGCTGAGCCCCAGCGGATCGTCCGCTTTGACCAAACCGGAAAAAATGAACAGAACGCCAACAAGCCCTCTGGTAACGGCCAGGATTTGCTTCATATGAGCACTGTTTAGGATGTATGCTTGCCCTCCCGGATCAGGATCAGGGCAAAAAGAGAATAATTGATGATGTCGATAAAATTGCTGTCGATGCCTTCGCTGATCAGCGTCTTCCCGTCATTGGCCAGGATCTGCCGGATACGCAGCAGCTTCATCAGGATCAGATCGGCGAAGCTTTCCTGGCTCATGTCTCGCCAGGCTTCGCCATAATCGTGATTCTTCCGGGTCATGGTCTCCCGCGCAAGGGCGATCTTTTCATCGTACCATTTCGCCGTTTCGGCTACGCTGAGCTCTTCCGCGGCTTCCGGTCCGATGGCGCCCTGGATCAAGCCGATGACACCATAGTTGACCATGGCCCGGAATTCACCGGCCTTGTCCTCTCCTACCTTGCTTTCCCGGGTCTCCTGCAGCGTCCGGATGCGTTTGGCCTTGATGTAGAGCTGGTCGGCGATCGAGATCATGCGTAAAACCCGCCACGAAGTGCCATAGTCCCGCGTTTTTTGTAAAAAGATATCTCTGCATGTCTTTACTTCGCCGTCGTATTGTTCGTTCGTACTGCCCATTAAGTAATTTTACCCCGCAATGTTAACTAAATATGTTCACTTTAAACGCTAAAGGTAGCCTAATGACCGTCGATCACCCGCTGGTCATGGGGATCATCAACCGGGCGCCGGATTCCTTTTACAGCGGCAGCCGCTATCCCGGAGACGATGCCTTTCTCGCGCGCGCGGAGCAGATGATCACGCAGGGGGCTCACTGGCTCGATATCGGCGGACAAAGCACCCGGCCGGGGGCCGAGCTCATCGGTGAAGAGGAAGAGCTTCGCCGGGTGGTGGGCGGTATCGAACTCTTGCACCGGCGATGGCCTGAGACCCCGCTGTCCGTCGATACCTGGTATGCCCGTGTGGCCCGTGAAGCGGTGGCCGCGGGAGCCTCGATCGTCAACGACATCAGCGGCGGCCGGCTCGACTCAGACATGCTCCCGACGGTAGCCGCGCTTCGGGTGCCCTATATCTGTATGCATAGTAAAGGTACTCCCGCGACGATGAACCGCGAAGCGCAGTATGACAATGTGGTCCGGGAAGTGCTCGATTTTTTTATCCGGCGGATCGAAGACTGCCGCCAGGTCGGTATTGCCGACGTGATCATCGATCCTGGTCTTGGTTTTGCCAAAACGCATGCGCACAACTGGGAGCTGCTTCGCCATCTCGACGTCTTCCGTATCACAGGCCGCCCGCTGCTGCTCGGCGTCTCCCGAAAATCCACCATCTACAAAGGGCTTGGCATCACACCCGAAGAAGCCCTCAACGGCACCACGGTGCTGCATACCCTGGGTCTGCTGGGCGGCGCGGCGATCCTCAGGGTCCACGATCCCAAAGAAGCCCGCGAAGTGATCACGCTTGTCGATAAGTACAAAGAAAAAGCGCGCTGACCTTCGTCAACGCGCCTTAAATTATTTTAGCCTGATCGTCAGATCAATGCTGCTGGGGAGGTGCCTGGATCGGCCTTCCGGGTTGTCCACCACGTTGCATACCTCTCAGCATCGCCCGTCCCTGGGACGTGTTGGGATTGATGCCGTTGGGCAATCCGGGCATACCGGGCGTTGCGCTGGGCGGCGGGGCATCGGTGACATCGATCACCTCGATCTCGAACGCGAGGTTTTCAAAGGGCTTGTGACCGGGCATCGCCTGATCGTTATAGGCCAGGTAAGCAGGGATATACAGCGTTCCCTTGCCGCCCTTCTTGAACTTGCGCAGTGCATCGTCCCAACCGGGGATCACCTGGTGCGCGCCGATGACCACCTTAAAGGGCTCGTTGCCGGGACCCGTCATATTCGATTCGAAGACCTTGTCGCCGGGCAGCGACCGGCCGGTATAGCGGATAGAAACCTGTTTGCCGGAGTCGACCTGCGGACCCGTCCCCTCTTCCTTGACGACATAGTAAGTTCCCAGGTCGGTTTTTTGCGCCTGGATGCCATGCTTGGTGAGGTAGTCCTGTACTTCTGTGATCTCGCGGTTCTTTTGTTTGTCCATCTCGGCCTGACGGTCGGCCATCACCAGCTCCTGCGAAGCAAAGAGATCGGTGACCTTGAAGGAGATGATGATCTTATCCTTTTTCTTGATAAAGGGAGGCAACTGGCCATTGGCGCGGCGCGACAGGGTGTCTGCGCTGATCACGACTACGCAGCTGTCGCCTTTACGCAGCAGCGAGAAGACCTCCGCAGGATTATAGCTCGGACGCGGAGTGTCCACCGGCAGATAGCCGGGCATGCTGCCATAGGAAGAATAGAGCACGGAGTCCCGGATCTTCTCGATAATATTGGCTTTCAGGAATTCTCCCTTCTTGGCCACAGGTCCTTTCCCATCGGAATAGATCTTGTAGAGCAGGCCACTCTTGGTCTTCTTGAATTCAGAGTTAGTGCAGGAAGCGGCAAGCAGCGCTACACACACCCAAAACAGCTGGAAGCTGTTTCTAGTCATTGGCCGCCTTGCGCCGAAGGTTAATTTTCTCACGAAACCGGAGGCGCAAGGCCAATACGACGAGATGGTTTTCATTCTTATTATAATTATTGTAGTTGTGATGAATTTTCACTTAAGGCATTGATGAATCGTTGTACCGTTACTTCCAGCGTATCGGTGCTGCGGCCGCCGGCGGCATTGAAATGGCCGCCACCATCGAAATAGTTCCGGGCGAACGTGTTGACATCGAAGTCCCCTTTGCTGCGGAACGAACACTTGACCTCTTCATCGCGGTCTATGATGAGCGCCGCCATTTTTATGCCCTGGATCGATAAGGGGTAGTTGACGAGCCCTTCGGTGTCACCGGTCTTGATCTCGTAGCGGACCAGGTCCTTCCAGGGGATGGCGATCAGCGCCGCATTGTATTCGTAGAAGACCTCCATCCGGTTCTGCAGTACGAATCCCATAAAACGAAGCCGGTTCTCCAGGAAGTTGTCGAACAGGTTCTCAAAGATCTGCGTATGGTTGAGCCCCGTATCCTTGAGCACGGCCACCATCCGGTGTACGTCGGCAGTGGCGCCGGAAAAACGGAACGAACCCGTATCGGTCATCACACCGGCATACAGACAGGCGGCGATATCGATATCGATCAGCGCTTTGTGCCCCGACTCCACGATGAGGTCATAGACCATCTCGCTGGTGGAGCTTTTCTCGGTATTGCTGATGCCATAGGCAAAAACGGGGGTCTCCGGTTGTTGATGATGATCCACAAGGATCTTGGGCACCGGCAGTTTCCGCAGGGCGTTCGCCATATGCCGTGTCCGGGTAAGCGTGTTGAAGTCGAGACAAAACACCCATTCCGCCTGGTCCAGTACGGCTTGGGCCTTGCCCGGGGCGAACTCGTAGTCCATGACGGTGCCGGCGCCGGGCATCCATTTGAGCCATTCCGCCCAGTTAGTCGGCGAGATCACCGTGGTCTGGTGTCCCAGCTTCCGGAGGAAAAGGGAAAGCCCCAGGGTAGAACCCATGGCATCCGCATCGGGTTTTTGATGCATGATGATCACGACCCGGCGGGGCTGCTTTAGTAAAGGATATATTTCAGCAATTGGTAACATAGCGCTAAAGTCTTCCATCGGACCGGCCGCGGTTCGCGGCCTAAGGTCTATCCCCAGGCCGCCAGGGCGGTCCAGGGGCAGGCAAAGGTGCAGAATTAAATGCCAAATGCCAAACATTGTCCCTACATTTGCCAGCCAAAAGAAAGGAAAATATGAGCAATCGCACTTTTACCATGATCAAACCGGATGCTTTCTCCAAAGGCCATTCCGGCGCCATCATCGACAAGATCCTGAAAAGCGGCTTTCGTATCGTAGCATTGAAACTGACCCGTTTATCCAGCGAAAAAGCCGGCGAGTTCTATGCCGTCCATAAGGCAAGACCCTTCTACGGGGAACTGGTCGATTTTATGAGCAGCGGTCCCATCATCGCAGCCATCCTCGAAAAAGACAATGCCGTTGCCGATTTCCGCAAGCTCATCGGCGCTACCGACCCCGCCAAGGCGGACGAAGGTACCATCCGTAAACTCTTCGCCGCTTCGGTAGGCGAGAATGCCGTCCACGGCAGCGACAGCGACGAAAATGCCGCCATCGAGGGAGATTTCTTCTTTAACGCTTTTGAAAGAATATAAGGCCGGCGGCCCGCGCTGATCCAAGCGGTCGGCGCCCGGAAAGGAGCCGCGGCTATTGTGTCGAACGGGCGGTAGCAACTTGTCCGTTCGACACCTGGTTTTGAACAGGCTCCACTGTATAACCTTCTTTCCGCAACAAATCGATCACCCCGCCCTTACCCGGCAGATGCGCCGCACCCACGGCGACCAGCAGGGACCTCTGCGGTAAGAGTCCATCTAATAACTTCGCCCATTTCCGGTTGCGCTTGTATAAGAGGAGATCCATATATTTGTTTTCTACTCCCCCATCATCTTTTCTACTCAGCGAATCGATGCCATCCAGGTCCTGGCTGTTATACAACGCCACCAGTTGGCGGGTCTGTATCTTGTTCTGGTCTACGCTGTCGATGCTGTTGACCAGATCCTTCGCCTGTTCGCTATAGGGAATGCTGTCGAAAAGCGTGGCCTGGAACTCGGCCGTCTCCAGCCCGTCCACCGGCTTGTCGTAGGCTTTCGATTCGCTCAGTATCTGCATCTCCATCCCGTCCTTTGTCTCGCAATCCATCGACTGCTCTTCAATGATCCCGCTGATCAGCATCGGCTTGAACCGTTCCAACATACCAAAAGGGGGGAATGGCACATTCTTTTCAAAATACGTCTTGACCCGGGCATATTCATCGGGCTTCAGCACATCGGCCAGGGTCTTGCCACCCGTCATCCGCATATATTTCATCGAATTGAGCATGCCCATCATATCGCCCAGGTTGATCTCGAAATAGATCTCGTCGCAACGTTTGATGACGCTCTTCAGGCTGTCGCTCAGCATGGCGTCTTTTGCACAAAGCACATGCATCGTACCAAAGAGATAGGACGGATGAGTGATATGTTTACCCGAGATCCGCCACAGCAAGGTATGCGGCGTCGGCTTTTTCTGGGCCCAGGTCAGGGTGAGGGTGAGTACCCCCGCGGTCAAAAGGGTCATTTTTTTCACGACACAACGGCCTCCTCGCCGTATAATTGATCTTTGTACTTTAATGAAGGCGAATGGATAAAAGCTCCGAGCCCCAGCTCGTTCCATTTTTTGTCGACCGCCGCGATCGTAGCGTCATCGGCTACGATGATATTGGGCCAATCGCGCTGGAAGTCGTCCAGCTCACGGGTCTTGCGGGTGCCGTCAAGCCCCAGGCAGGCGAACCGCTTACGGTCATCGATACCCGAGGGCCGCTCGGTGAGGAGATGATCCCGCCGCGGGTCCAGGTTATTGCAGAACCGCCAGAGCGCAACGCCGAGGTCGGTGGCATCTACGGTATGCTCGATATACAGGATCATCTTGATGCCTTCGAGTTCGTTTAGTTCACAAAGCTCCGCCTGCAGCTCGCGGATATGCCCCGGTCTGTTCTTATGTACGGCAAGAAGGAGACAGGGGATGCCTTGCTTTACCAGCGAAAGATTGACACTGGAGATCTCGGGCCACTGCGTCTGCAGCCTGGCTGCCGTCAGCGCCGTATACGCCGTAGCCGAAAGGAGGTACTGCGTGTCGGCCTCTTCTTCCGCCTTCGTCGTACCGTCGATGCACATTTTCCCGCCGAAACCCAGCTTGCTGCAGCTATGATCCAGCACGTCCATGGGGCCCTGCGAGAAGCTGATATCGGTGGCGGGGTTGAGGTTGCGGAAGACATCCTGCGCAAGCTGAAGGTAGTTTGTGATCGACGTTTTTTCATCGGCGATCACCAGGATCTTGTTGAACATCATCTGTCCCGCGCCCCACATGGCATTCATCACCTTCCCGCCCTGACCGGCATATTCTTTCCGGATCTGCGCGATCACCAGGTTGTGGAAGACGCCTTCGACCGGCATGTCCATGTCTACGATCTCGGGCACCAGGGTCATTTTGATCGGCGCCAGAAAAATGCGTTCGGTGGCCTTTCCAAGCCAGGCATCCTCTTGCGGTGGTATGCCCACGATGGTAGCGGGATACACCGGATTCTTCTTATGCGTGATGGCGGTGATGTGGAAGCGCGGATACCAGTCGGGCAACGAATAATATCCCGTATGATCCCCAAAAGGGCCCTCCCAGATAAGTTCCTCGGTAGGGTCTACATATCCTTCTATAATGAAGTCTGCGTCGCTCGGGACCTCGATCTCGGGTTGGGTGAGACATTTGACCAGCTCGACCTTTTTTTTGCGGAGGAAGCCGGCGAGCATGTATTCGTCAACGTTCTCGGGTAGCGGCGCCGTGGCGCTATACGCATAGGCCGGATCGCCGCCGAGGGCTACGGCCACCGGCATCTTTTTTCCGGTCTTTTTGTATTCGGCAAAATGGCGGGCGCTCACCTTGTGTTTATGCCAGTGCATGCCGGTGAGTGTCGGCCCGAAGAGCTGCATCCGGTACATGCCCACGTTGCGTGAGCCCGTATTGGGATCTTTGGTGTGGATAATGGGGAGGGTGATGAAGGGGCCGCCATCCTTGGGCCAGCAGGTGATCACTGGTAATTTGCTTATATCGGGGTTTGCCATCACGACCTCCTGGCACTGCCCGCGGCCGCTTTTCACCACGGGCATCCAGCTGGCGAACTGTCCCAATTTGGGGAGGAGCCTGAGCTTGTCGAGGATACTTTCCTTGGGGGCGGAAAGCAGCTTGAAGAGGGCTTCGATCTCGCGGGTCACGTCGTCGAGCCGCGTCACGCCCAGCGCCATGCACATGCGTTTTTCGCTGCCATAGGCGTTCATCAGCACCGGGAATTCCGTGCCGGTGTTTTCAAAAAGCAACGCCTTTCCGCCGTTGCCGCTTTTACTGATCCTGTCCGTTATCTCGGCGATCTCCAGCTTTGGGTCTACGAAACTCTTGATGCGCACCAGTTCTCCTGCCTTGTCCAATGCCTGGATGAATTCCTGCTGGTTCTTGTAAGCCATGGAACAAAAGTACGCTCCATTTGCCGATCAATAAACTCTTTTCGGGCAATCGATGACGCCGTTGCGCCGGTGCATGAGCTGCCACGCCCCGTCGTTCAGCGCGATCGTCACGCGGAGGCCGGACATATAATACCAGTCCTTTTGCTTGGGATTGCCGCGGATCGTCCCTGCTGCCGGGTATGGTTTGCCGTCGGTCAGTTCGTTGCCGCGATAGGCCATCTCCACGGCTTCCCCGCCGCGTGCGGCGAGCAGCGTGTTCTGGTCGACATATCTCGTGCTTACATCATCGAGATTATCGGTAAAGGTCTTGCGCAGGTTGATCTCATAGGCCACCACTACCCTATCCGACACGCGGAATTTGATGCCGCCGCCGAAGGGGATCGAGAGCTGGGTGGTAGCATATGGTTTGCGGCCGGGATATTGCGACAGGCCTTCCCCTTCCGTGCTAAGCGGGCGCAGATAGACTTTGTGTCCCAGGGTGTCGTAAGCATACGGGTTGAAGTGAAAAAGCGCGACGCCGCCGAAGACATAAGGTGTCACCCGGTGGACGCGAAGATCGAGGAGATTGTATTCGAACAGGACGTTCCATTCCGTGATCACGGATTCGAAGCTGAGGTTGCGGGCCCGCAGATCGGCCTGTTTGCTTTGCGCGTCGGCCGCCGAGATGCGGCCATAGCTGAGATTGGAAAGCAGGGAAAAATGACCGCTCAAATCGTATTGGAGGCCGGCCCCGAAGGCCCCGTGTGATTGGCTGGTCGTATAGCGGCTGGACTGCAGGTCGCCGACGTAGTTGGAGAAGCCACCGTATAGGTTTACATTCCATTGGGCATGGGTTAGTAGAGGGAATAAGATTCCCACCAGGAAGATGCGTTTCATTCCAGTTCAGAATTTAATTGGTAAAAGGATTGTGAGCGTAAGGTTTAACGCAGGGCATGTGGATTAACAACGGGTAAATACGGTTCAATACGGTTGGCGGGAGATTAGAGGGGAATTCCTTACACAATAAAATTATACGATAAGATATGATTTGGAGTTGCTCGGTCTAAAGCAACTTTTAAGCCAAATATTTGCAAAAGCCCAGCCAAAAAAAAGTTAAAGCAAAATAATCGCAATGACCCCCTTTTCCTTACCTTTGCACCCCACGAAACCCCGCCCCTAACCCGGGCGGCCGGTTTTCGGGACGTAGCGCAGCCCGGTAGCGCACTTGCATGGGGTGCAAGGGGTCGCTGGTTCGAATCCAGTCGTCCCGACAGAATGACAAATCAAAATGGATCAAAGCCTGTAAATACTCAGTATCTACAGGCTTTTTTCTTGGACGAAATATCAAAAAGCAGCATAAGATCACCAATCTCCGGTGTGCTTTCCGGTGAGTAGCTCCCGGCACACTGTTTGACTCACTATAATGCTATCAAATCCCTGAATAATAGTCATTTGCGTAAATTTTTTGATACGTTTTGACTGGATTCGAAATGGATTCGAACCTGCGGCCTGACAAGAAGTGAAGAGTGGAATTAATCAATTTAGGAAGAGTTAAAAGGAATTGTCATGAAGACTACGCATTCTTTCAGCATCGATTTTATCATTCGGCGCTGCAAGGAGAACAAGCACCAGGCGCTTATCTATGCCCGCATTACCGTCGATGAAGAACGCAAAGAGATCTCGCTAAAAGAACGCATCGCCGCAAGCGATTGGGACACGCGTCAGGAGATCGTCAAGGGGCGCACCGAACACGTGAAGTCGCTCAACAAGCACATCGAAGATGTGCGTTTCAAGATCAAAGAGAAGTATCGTATCCTTTACGACAAGGAAGCGCTGATTACCGCCGAGACCGTCAAGCAGGCATATCTCGGCACGCACACCGCATTGAAGGGTCACAAGCTCATCGAGCTCCTGGACTATTACGACATAATATGGAAACCTAAATTAAAGCCCGGCGGTTTCAAGAATGTCGTCACCACCATTGCCTATGTCAAAGCATTTCTCAAAGCCTCCTACCCCAGTGGTGATATCTATTTATCGCAGCTCAGCATGGAGCTCGCCACGAATTTCGAGCATTTTGTCCGCAACAACCCGATGAAGACCTATGATCGGTGCGAAGGCAATGGCCTGGCGAAGCATGTGCAGCGGTTCAAGCGTATCGTAAACTGGGCAGTCGAGATCAAATGGATCACCATCAATCCTTTTAAAGAGTACAGTTGTCCGCAGAAGAAGCACAAACGCAAGAAGGTCAGCTTCCAGCAGCTGGTGGCCATCGAGCAGCAGCAATTCTCCGACCCATATATCCGCTATGTCAAGGATCTATTCCTGCACAGCTGCTATACCGGCTTCGCCTTTGCCGACGCCATGGCGCTCCGGGAGGAGCATTTCGAATGGGATGCCGATGGCACGGTCTGGTGTAAGATCTACCGGCTTAAATCCGATGAGCTGGCGGCCGTACCCATTTTAAGGTCCGCTGCTACCCTTCTCAATAAATACAAAGCCCTTCCCGACTACCAGCCAGGCGGCTCCATTTTCCCACGGATCACCAACCAGGAGGTCAACCGCTGTCTGAAGGTCATCCAGGCCGTCTGCGGTATCGACTTTTCCCTCACCTTCCACATCGCCCGGCACACCTTCGCCAAGACCGTCGCCCTCAAAAACGGTATCCCGCTGGAGACCGTCCAGATCATGCTAGGTCATGCGAAGATCACGACGACGCAAATCTATGCCGATGTGGACGAGGAAAAAGTGCTGGACGATACTGCAGGCTGGGAGGAGCGCCTCGATAAAAAGCGGGAGATTGTTTTGGCCAGCAAACAGCTGCATAAGGTTCACCAAGTGAGTAGTTAACGTTACCCATTCATCGTTTAAATCGGAAACACTTTATTGCCGTGTAGCAATTTAAGCGTGCCTGGGCTACTACAATGAATACAATTGCAATATGTAAAACAAACCCGCAAGAAGGGAACGGTAGGACCCACGGCTGTCGTCTATGTGATCCCTTTGGGTGGAACAGGATGGGTGGTTAAAAGCAGCGAGGCCAAAAAATTTACGGCGATAACCAACTCCAAACGTGAGGCAATAACCATGGCGCGACTGCTCGCCAAACCGAACAGCCGGAAGGTGATCGTCTTCGACAAAGATGGCTCTATTCGGCAGCGATTCGGCTAAGCTAAATAGTCAAAATCCTTCTTCCAACAGGCGTCTGACGTCCTCCTGATTGTAATAAACCGTTCCCCCAATCTTTTTCCACCGGATCTTTCGAGCAATCCGAAGTGACACCAGTTTATTAACCGAGCACCCCAAGATCTTGCGAACATCCTTGGTTTTATAGCCCTCCAAAGAGTCGTTCGTTTTTGAAGCACCCTGCGATTGTAATAGCACCCTAATGTCGCCGACCAATTGCGTTCTGAATGCTTGCAAGTCCTGCTTTGTTACCAATTCATTAGACATGTGGCAAAATAAACCCGCAGAGCATATTTAAACAATAGACGCATGAATGCCTCTATAAAAAATTTGGGTGACCGTCAGGCTTAATTCGACATAATTCCCTTTATAACTGGGCACTCAGCGTTAGAGCCATTTAGGCTGCGCCTGATCGAAGGGAATGCGCAGGTATGAGGGACTTATTCCCTCTGTCACCAAAAGAAATTCCAGGAAATAAGTAACTTTATGCAGGGTGTTTGGTCACCCGTTATTCTTTTTTACATACCTAAATACTGTCACGCATGGCAATCAACAGATCGGAATTGCGTATTGGGAGCCAAATTCAACATGGGCGGATTTTGGAACTATATCAAGATCATGCTTTGGTCGAATGCATGAACGGCTCCCGACCACAAATGAAATATAAAGATATGGAGCCGTTACCATTGACAACCGGATATTTACTTATTGCCGGGTTTGAACGGCTTGGAGCGGCGTGGCATCGCCCAGGTATGATGCTTTTGGAAGAAGACCGTGGCTTCTTCATGCGGCTAGGTGCTAATGAATATGTGACCCGAGACCCGATTTTATCTGTGCATCGACTGCAGAACTTGTACCATGATGTGACGGGCCAAATTCTTCCGTCCAATATTGACGAACGAGACACTATTACTGACCAGAATTAACGCCCAAACTGTACAGTTAAAGTAGGCTTCTCTATAAATACTCTCTGAATTCGTTATGAAGAGCTTGATCGCGGTCACCTAAACGTATGGGAATGGGAACAAGTCAATGACGCTTGTCGAATCTCAGAAGGACCTGATTCAAATCTTTAAAGACGATATAAGAAACTTTCATGAACAAGATGAGATTGCATGAGGTTGATCGAGTAAATACGTTATTATTTGGTGTGATTGAACGCAAGTTTGGACACCCTCTGACAGCATTAGACCTTGCGCATATCATTACTGTTTACGAATTTGAAGATAGAATTGACCTGTACTGGGATACGCAGTGGATGGGTGAAATGCTGTATAATCCTCCGATTCAATATGATGAAAAATATTCTATATCGTTTTACTGGAATCCAAAATTTGAAAAACCGAAGCAATTATGAACAGCGTCAACGTCTATGTTGATGAGAGCTGCGATTTCGTCTGGTGGTAAGACAGCGATCCATGTTCCAAACTTCGATAGATCCTAAAGCTACCGGCAATCCATTACAGATCGTCATTCAAAAATCTGGTCTTACGTTCTTGGGCGGCTCGCTTTTCCCACTTGTCGATCTCACTAAGGAGAAAGGCCCGGTGGTCAGCGTACCGATAGCGTTTCCCAGGTGTGCGTTCGAGGATGCCGATCAGCGTCCGAAATTCGGCTGCTTTCATCTCCGAAACAATTCCACCTCGGCCGAAAGTATAATGGTCCCGGGTCCAGTGTAGCCGCTCAAAGAACGACGGCTCGGGTTGAACCTCCAGAAGGTAGTGTATGATTGCTTCCCAGCGGTCAGGCAATCCTTCCCGAATGCATTCCAACACAACGTCCGCCCGCTCTACACTGTCCTTATTCGTTGCAAGGTACTGGCACAAAAAGACGAAAGCCCGGTCCTCTTCCTGTGCAGGCACCCGGGAAAACAGGTCTGGGTAGAATCGTCTGGTTGGAAAATACCGCTCGTCGGTCAGTCCGTAGTCAAAGGCTTCCTGCATGGCCTGTTCAGCCGTCGGAAGGCTCCACAGTGTGCCCAGTCCTTGCTGGTCCCTGACACTCCGCCAATCCTTGGTTGACGTCTCCACGTACTGCGCAAGGAAGCCGGGTTGTTGTCCGACGATCTTCCCTAATACCCAAAAGTTGGCATCAAAATTCCTGGTCAGCATCACCTGTTGCAAATAACTCGCTTGGAGCACTGCCCAATCGCCGGTCCAGTTATCGATCAGCTTTGCCAGCCATTGCGGCAGCAGCTTGATCTCGCTTTTCTTGTCCCGGTTGGCAGTTTCAATGGCGCGCAGAAGGCGAGTAGGAGCGGCGGGATCAATGGCAACAAATCGTGTCCAATCCAGGTCCGCCGCATATCCCGTTCGTCCGGGCTGGCCATAAGCATCAACAAGGTCGTCAATGTTGCCCACCACAAGCCGCTCGATGGGAATGGCCGCCACCAATTGCTCTATCCATTGCGACTGGCGAGGAACATTGGCGCTTTTTGTCAGCGCGTACAAGTCGTCAAAGGCGTCCCAAAATCCTTGCTCCACTAACCAATTAATAGGTCGATACGGAACGTACCTTGTTGGATTATCAGCGTCGATGATCAGCTGTACCGCAGCCAAGCCACGCTTTCCTCTCTTCACCATCTCCTCGATGGCGATATCAAGCGCAGGTTGCACCCAGCTTAGCTTGTGTTGTTGTTCCCATTCCCAAATAATACGATATTCGTCGAAAAAGGCCTTGAACGCCTCCGTGGTTGAAAAAGTGCAAGCGGTCCGAATCTCCTGTTCTTTTAATCGATAAAAGACCTGAATGTCGTAAGGAAGTTCGTGCTGTGCTATGCCATCCAATAGATCGCTGTGCAATCGCTGGTAGAGCTGGTAAGTCGGGTTCGAGAACCATCGCTGAACAGTGTCAATTTCAGAGCCCGTAATGCCCAAGCGCAAAAGTGTCTTAATCCAGTCCTGGACTACGCAACAGTCTCCGAAATTATCCGAAGAAAACAGTTTCTGATGGAGCGGAAGCAAGTACCCGTTATCATAAGCAACAATCTCTGAATTTGCCTCCAGGACATTCGCTGGATAGTCCTCGATAAATTGGCGGATGTAGTCCCCGTAAACTGGTGATAGTCGCGAGATGAACCGCCATATCTTCTCCCGTAGCGCGGTCAGTGCTCTCGATAAGGGGAATTCGATACGACTGATACGCATGCTGTCCCTCTTCCGACCCCAGGTCGATCGTTGCCCGTTGGTGCGCAATAGCGTCGGTGTGATATTCAGGAAGGTGCGGACCGCGAACTCGCCCTCCGCGCTTCGCTCGATCAGAGTGTCGATCAACACGTGTTGGCGATGAAAATCGGACGCTTCGTCGTCGTAATGTAAGGGAAAGGCTTGTTTCCAATTGGCCAACAATCTGGGATATTCGTTTGGAGCTTTGCGAACATAGGCAAGGGAGAAGTTGATGAATTCTCCGATTTCCGGCAGGTCATAGGCATATCCGTTGGCTAGCAATCCCAGCCAAGGGTCACCAAACCCAGACCGGGAAGAAGTTATCTCGCTGCTATACTCGAACCGTGGTTCACTTGGTGTGTCCATTTGCTCAATCTTTCGTTCAACGAAGAGCAGCAAACTGTCGATGTGACAATACCAAAAAGCGTCCAAATACTTCAACGCAAGAAATTCGTCATTTTTGATTGTCCCCCAGTACACGGACATAGCCGGCAGCAGCTTGCCTATCCCCTTTTCTTGTCCAAACGTATTGTAAGCGCCGGTGATCATTTCCTGAAAGCGATCAAGGTGGGACGGGAAGAAAGCCAGCAGCAAGGCGCCTGCGTCAAGCAACGGCTCTTCGATGACAGTACGATAGAAAAAGTAAGCGCCCAACGTTTGCTCACTGATCCGGAAAGTTGTTCCCGTGAAGTCGGCTTCCAAGAGGTCCAGCCGTGCCAGTTGCCGGCAGGTCTCGGTAAATATGGAAATATCCAGCCCAACGACGGTCATCAGGCGGGTACAAAAGTCGATGTCGCCCAGATCGATCGTTCGAAACAGCGAACATAACCCCAAGACCCGAAGCATTGTTCCGTCTTCTTGCACCGATTTCTTAATAAGGCGATCGAAATACTGATGGTATAGCTGTGACACATCGAGTAACCGCTCTAACGACTTGTCGCCTTCTGCCAGTTGCGCAGCCATAACCGCCAACCGTGGATTGCCGTCCGCAATAGACAAGATCTGATCGATCGCGAACCGATGGGTGATGGAGAACGGTTTGCTGCGCAAGATCAACCGGATGGTATCGTCGTCGAGCTTTTCGATGACGGTTGTTGTCGAAGCATGTTCTTTGCAAACATCTTGGACTTGTGCCAGCGCTGTATTGCGCGTAGTAATCACTACGTGAACAAGCCCCGGTCGTTCTTTCAAAAGGCACAGGATATGCTGGACGAATTCGATCTGGTAATTGCTGTCGTCCAGGAAAAGGAAGTAGGGTCCTGCGCCAACTAGGTATGTTCGCAGGTCGTCATAGATCGGCCTCTGCTTGTCGGACAAACAAAAAACGACTTCATTCCCCTTTTGTTGTAGCTGCTCCAGTACTTCAAGTACAAGTCGGGTCTTGCCTGTTCCTGAAGGACCGGTGACTACCGTGACGGGAAAGGTCGTAATTGCTTTCTGAAGGTTTTCTAATTCAAGTTCCCGGCCAGCCATGGGTATAGTCAACGGCGTTGCAAACACAGAAGCCTGGTACTGTTGAATAAACGTACGGATCGGCAGGAGCTGTTCAGTGTCGATCTTCAATTCCAATTGGATCGCGAGCCAAGGAAAGCGGTTGACCACGTCCCGAGAAAGGGTGTCCAACGTTTTGATATCGGCTATCGCCAGTGGTATCCCTTCGCTTCGGGCGAAATCCTCTACTTCAGTCTCCAGAGAAGGCGATAAATTCGAATTGCAACAATAAATGATGCGCTCGATCTGCTCCTGTGGCACTTTTGTTTTTTTCTCGTTGCAACAGTCACGCACATCTTTTTTTATCTTAGCTACCAAGGCTTCTCCGCTTTTGTCATTGGCCATGGTGGTGTACTCGATGAAGACGTATTTTCCGTCGGTCGCCCGATAGTAGCTGTCGGGATGGCCTTTTTTGGTCTTCACTTTGCCTTTCTGGGTACCGAACCGTTGAATGTCCGGAAAGCCCGGCTCGGCGTAGTATAAGTAGTCATCCCCGAACTGCTGGAACTTCGTTGGCTCAATGCGCAGGAGCGTCGCTTCGACTTCAGTAATTTTAGACATAGGCGAGAGGTGCAGCGCAAGATACGACTTCCTTTTGGCAGACGCTCGTAACAGAGCCGTACATTACCGCCCAAATAGTCAGCGCCAGCGCTTCCTGAAATTTGCTCTGTTTCGAAGTCCCCATAAAAATCATATGTTTAACTTTTTCAAAAGGTGGGGCGTTAATTCAATCAGCGCCACCGTATCTATTTCGCCGGCTTTTGAAAAACAGTTTGCGCGCCAAAACCCAATCTTGCAAAAGCTAGGAACCTACGAAAAAATGAGCAAAAGCGAGGGTGGCTATAAAAAATTACCCAAAAATATTATGTGTAATAATTTATAATACAATGATTATGAAAAGTCGCGATTGCCTGACAAGCCAAATTAAATGTTCAAATCAGGTGTCTTGCCTTTTAACATTGTAAAACAATCTTGTACCACTATTTTATCTTTGTATTCATCGAATGCTTTTTCAAAAGACAAATAGCAGGCGCCGCTCATTTTGTGTACACGCATAAACCCCACAGTTTTTCCGGCAGTCCAAAAATTACCCGCCAAATAGTCGCTAAAATAACGCATCTGCGCGCTTCCCCTTCTTCCATCCACCTCATTCACTGGCATTGCTATTTTCTGACTATACTGATACAAAAGCTCTACCTGATTATTGGTTGCGTCGAATATCATTCGCTCTCCCGTTGAGATACCCACAAAGTTCTGGGTAAATGATGTGATCCGGGTCTCGAAGAAATTCTGATGAATGGATAACACGATGGCAATAGGTTCCAATCTTGTCCGCTTGTCATAAGTCGAGATAAGGTATCCGACCCAAGTTCCTTCAACAACTGGCTTCTTGATAAAATAACTTTGCATCCATGGCCATTTCCAGGCCCAACTGAAATAAACCGGCCAAAATAGCAGTATGACGCCGGCAACCGTTTCAATCCGGGAATAAAGCACCTCAATCATTTGTACAGGTCCGGCCATTTTCGGTGGGGATATCAATGACCATACTACAAGTCCACATATTAGCAAATAAAAAGAGTATTTCAGCAGTTTAATGAATTCGTTTTTCTCCATTATAAGGTTTTTTGAATATATAGGATTGGTACTCTTTACCGATAATCGCTACGCGATCTACAGCCGGCAAGACAGAGCCATATTGTGCAGACCGAAATCTGGCGCCGTGGATTCCTTGAAAACCAAGACCAACTACAATAGGTGGGGCGAAGTAGCAACATAAGTTCGTCAATGTGAGGCCAGAAGAGATTAGATGAAAGCCATCATGATAAGGAGACTTAACAGAGGATATTTCTTGAAAGATCCTGAGAATCCGCTCCGGATCGCTTATGGGAAGGGAAAAACGTTTCCCAGCATCTGGCGTCAGCTCCGAATAGGGCAGACGCTGAAGATCATTATAAATAACAATACCGATTCCCGAAAAATCATTCGTTTTCAGGCTTTTAAATTGAGATATTGTCCATTCCAAAAAGCTGTCGACATTGCTATCCATTGTTTTGCCGTGTTGATCCTGTGAATATACTAAAACCTATCTAACGGGCGACCAACCACCCACAATCCTAGCGTGTTCGTGTAATGCGGACGATCCTGTTATTAACATCCTGTGCAAATCTCAGAAAATTCGTCAGCCAAATTTTTTTTAGATTCATCGCCCAAATCCATAATAATGGACCAAGCCGCAGAAAAAAGCACCGGTACGCCGTTTAAGATATTGTCAATCGATGGCGGAGGGATCAAAGGTCTTTACGCTTCAACCATTCTTGCGCAGCTGGAAGAAAAGTTTCAATGCCGAATCAGCGATCATTTTGATCTGCTGGCCGGGACGTCGACGGGCGGACTTATTGCTCTTGCTCTTTCGCTCCGTATACCCGCTGCACAGATATCCGAATTTTACCGAAAAGAAGGACCAAAAATCTTCCCAAGGCAATACAAATTCGTCGCTCTTATGAAACAAACCCTCCTAAGAGGGAAATTTTCCGACAAGCACTTACGCTCCGCACTGGAACGAATTTTCGATAATAAGCTCATCGGAGAAAGCAATAATCTTCTTTGTATTCCCAGCTATTCGGTGACCCATGCCGATAACGTCGTCTTTCGGTTTGATCATAAAGAAGGGGATTTAAACCGCGACAACAAGCGATCCTATGTAGACGTCGCCCTAGCTACGAGTGCTGCCCCTACCTATTTCCCGCTTGCTGAAATGAGCGCTTTTAACAACGAACAGTACATTGACGGAGGTGTATGGGCGAACAACCCTACTCTTGTTGGATTATGCGAAGCCTTACGCTTCTTTGTTCCTAGCAACAGCTTTCAGTCTATTGAAATCCTTTCAATAAGCAACATCAATCTTTACGAAGGAAAGCCAAAGCTGCCCAGGTTCCGATCCTTTCGTCATTGGAAGTCAGATCTTTTTCAAACGTCGATCACGGGCCAGAGTAGCTTTACAAATTTTTTCATGACACATATCAGTTCTTCGTTCCAAGTTCCCATTATCTATGAACGCATTCCCTCGGAAAAAGTATCTTCCTCCCAAGAGCATCTTGTTCAACTTGATACGGCGGATGAAGACTGTTTAAACATGATCGCCAGACTGGGAACGCGCCAAGGCGATTTGACCCTGCGAAATTCAGCCGTTAAGCAATTTTTTACCACAAAAAAAACCTATCAAACCAATTAACCATTAAACCCATAACATGGCTAACAATCATGATCAATTTCTTTCGTTTGACGACGCCATACGGTTAACGTCCACAAGAATGAAAGCCCTGAAAATCTCCCGAAAAGCGTTACGAGACAGGATTCGGAAACACTTCAAAGAAAACCTCGACAAAGAAATCAAGCCAAAATTTTGGAGCCAGGGTTCAATGACCACCAATACCATTATCAATCCTATTCCCCGGGAAGCAGAGGAAAACGGAGAAACTTATAAGATATATAAATACGACGTCGACGATGGCATCTATTTCATCGGAGACAAGGACGACCGAAAAGACGTTGGGTCTTACCATTCGTGGATCGTTGCAGCTGTTGACGGCCATACTGATACTCCAGCGCAGGATAAAGACACCTGCGTCCGAACTATTTACCACGATGGGCATAATATTGACCAACCGATGTATTTTGAGGAAAAGAACATACAGTGTCCCCAGCTCGCGCACAAAAAGAAAGGGTGGATCGATAGCGATCCGAGAGAATTTACCGAATGGTTCAACAAAAAAGCGGCTGGGAACAGCCAGTTGGTGCGAATGGTCCGTTATTTGAAAGCATGGTGTGACTATCAAAACTTCTTGGAAGGAAAAGAAAAAATGCCTATAGGACTCGTTATGTGCATCTGGGCCGTGCAATACGCCCAATCTAATGAGCGTGATGATGTCGCGATGAAGGATACCCTCGTCAATCTTACACTGGCGGCCGATTACCAAATGAAACTTTCCTGCCTCCGACCCACGGTCCCCAGCGGAGAGGACCTGCTCGACACTTACCAATACGGGGAATTCTTCCGTAATAAACTGAAGGAATTCAGGGATTCAGCCGTCCAGGCCATCAATGAGACCAATGCAAAGGTAGCCTGCGGGAAATGGCAATTGCATTTCGGTGATCGGTTTTCATGCTCCAACGTTCAGGACGATAAACAGGCAAATGTGTTCTCCGCTCCGGCTATCGTCACCTCCAATGCGAAAAGCGCCACCTGTAAATGACAGAATTTCAACAAGCAAGAGAAGCCGCATTTCAAGAACTCCAAAACTTTTTTTCTATCCGGAAAATGGAGCATAGCGCGAGAAAAAAGTTAGGCCTAGCAGTATTTTCTGAGGTCTGGGAAGTCACAACGGAATATTTTTCTTGCGACGATATCGCCCGCCGGGTAAATCTTTTGGTATGCCTAAAAGCGGATTTTCCAGTCACTCCCCCCAACGTGCGAATTCCCAAGTCTGAACTTCCCAATATTGGATTTATTCCGCATGTAGCGCCATCAGGCTCCATCTGCCTTTTTGACGAAGACGATGTAGACTTGAACGTTTCAAAGCCCGGGCAAATCGTGAAAGAATGCCTCGACCGGGCAAGAACGATCATAGAAGAGGGGGTTTCTATGAAAAATGAATCCGATTTCGAGGAGGAATTTCTCGCCTATTGGAAGGAGTCCTATAGCGAAAGAGAGGTCATTTTCGATTGTCTCCATTTTCTTGACCATCTCCCCGAGCCCGGTGCTACAGTTTGCCTGAAATCGTTTCAACCTCCTTATACCAATTTCAGGTTCTTATTATATGACGAGAAGGGAGAGATCGAGTCGTTTAACACTTTTTTAAAAGAATCTACGATCACATCAGTAACTAAAGCTGGTTTATACTTGGGTAACTATCCGGGGTTAACGCCGCCTTATCCTACTACGAATATAGCCATTGCAAAGTCCATCGAAGAAGGGGGATTCGATCTAAAGCACCTAAAAAAATACCTCAATGACCACACGGACTTTCCTATTCTTCTTTTTTCGAAACGATTTAAGAACACTTTTATTATTATTGGTTTTCTGGTTGGCCACCTCGCTACCAACAGAAAAGGCTATCGGCCTGGGGCTCTTCATCCCTATGATGTTTTTGCAAAGATGCAGGGCCAAAGAACGGTTGCCCGTCTGAGCTTTACAGCCTATACTAAACATCGACTTGAGGTCCGAACCTCCGGCACCGTAGCAAAAACAGGTTTTAAATTTTTCATGGCCGGACTGGGAAGTATTGGCTCCAATCTATTGCCTTATCTGAAAGGCTTGCCCATTTCGAAATTATTTTTAGTCGATCCGGATTTTCTTACGATCGACAATATCAACCGGCATTTGCTTGGGTTTTCGTATCTGAAACAGCAGAAAGTACATGCACTGCGGCACTATCTCATCACGCAGGATCCTCTCACCGAAGTAATTGCAGCTTCCGATAGTGTAACGTCTATAATACAAAACCAACCTGACGAGATCAATTTATATGACTATCTGGTTATTTCCATTGGGAAGACCAATGTTGAAAATTTTCTAATCGAATGTCAACAGGAAAATATTATCAAAAAGCCAATGATCGTGATATGGGTTGAGCCCTATTTGCTCGGCGGGCACATGCTCTTTCTTCAACCACAGAACCGAATAGCAATTCCGGATTTGAAGTGCGATGGCTTTTTCCGGTTTAATGTTATTCACCAGGAGGAATACAGAAAGCGAGCTGCTTTTTTTCGCCTGAAGGAGGCCGGTTGCCAGTCCACCTATACACCGTATGGGCAACGAAATATTACGTTGTTCTTATCTTGTACGATATCATTTATTGATTCCTTTGTTCGGACCGGTCGACAAGACAATTGTATCCTTTCCTGGCGATCCGGTGATGACCTGTTCCAAGAGCTGAACGTCTTGCCTTCAGATTACGGAAAAGCAATTTCGCCCGGACATTTCGTAATTTCATCACTATAATGAAACTCACTATTGGACCATATGCAGTTCTCTTCTATCGGGAAGTATTTGATGTGATGGCCCGGTTCGCGCAATATGGACCAAAGGAGCCTGAATCGGGTGGTATCATCCTGGGAAAAGTAATTGGTGCTGAATTGCATTTCACGAATCTTTCGACTCCGACCGAGCTCGATAAAAGGAGTCGCTTTAACTTCGAACGTCATCGCATATCAGCCCAGGCTGTCATCGACTATGAATTTTACGCTAGCAGGGGACAAAAGACCTATTTCGGGGAATGGCATACTCATCCCGAAGACGTTCCAACGCCCTCCCAAACAGACTTAGTGATGATACGGGAGCAATATCAAAAAAATGAAAAACGAGTTGATTTTCTATTCCTGTTGATCCGCGGGCTAACTCAGACCTACCTTGGACTGCAAACGGGCAAGCGTCTGACTGCAGAAATCCGTTTTGCCAATCCTCCATTGTTTGATAAATCTTCAAGTTAGCCTGCCAATTCTCATGAAAATACTTTTTTTAAATATCCCGCTGCTTTTTTAACCGTTTACTCTCTGGCAGGAAAATAGGTGTGCAGTCTTCGCACCCTGTTAAGAAAAACCGCGCCAGGTGCCGCCGCACAACCCCACGCTACCGTACCTGTCACGGTTTTGCCAGGGGCCCGCGAAGCTGCACTCCGCGGCCACCTCTGCCGGGCAGCAACAGCACAAAGGCCATCGCACAGCCCGTCAGGGCCGCTCCACCATTACGTCCGCCACCTGCCGCCAGCCGTCCCCTTTCATAATTGATTAGCCTCCGCTCCGCTACGGCTGAACAACCAAGGCCGACCGCGGGTAGCTGCACCCCAGCCTAAGCGCCCGGGCGTAAGATGGTTGAGAGGGCAAGTCCCGGCCGGGCGCAAAGGCCTCTCGGTGCAGCAGGGCCGGCTGGTGTGGCGAGGTGGCGGCGCCCGATCCCGCCCCAGCACACAGATCCCGTCGCGCAGGCGGGCCGGGCGGCCACCCGAATAGAGCTTTTTTTCGGCAGGAACTGGAACACGGAAGACAGCCGCCCTCATTATGATAGGGAAATGACGTCCGTCATTTCCGGCCCCGTACCCGGGGCAAGGAAAAGGCGGCAAAAAAAACGCCCGGGACCACCGCGAAGAAAGCCACCGGCAAGCAACAGCAAAAGCTGCCGCCGGCGATCAGCACCACCACATCTCCCAGCTGCAGACCGCCGTTGCCACCCCCGTGAGCCGCAATGAAAGCCTCCACCCCCGAAAATGAAAACTCCCAAATGGCTTTCAAAGCGCCTCCCGAGGGATAGTTATTCCTGGTAAAAAATGCCCTCCAGTTCCTTCAACCTTCGCCGGGCAATACCAACATACTTCTCATTCAGGTCAAAGCCTATATACTGGCGCCCCAGCATCGATGCCTGTACGAGCGTAGTCCCTGTTCCCGCAAACGGGTCCAGAACCACGTCGCCGGCCACAGACGCCGCCTTGATGCAGATTTGCGGAATAAGCGATGGGAAGCTCGCAAAATGCTCCTCCCTCGACATCGCAGTCGCGATGGGCCACACACTTTTCCTGTTCGCCACTGAAGGCACTTCCTGCAGCGCATCACGGCGATCATTATAGCCTGCATGTCGCCGCCCATGACCGTCTTGCTTTCCTTTTGTGTGACCCGCTTTGGGCGGAGCATTCTTCCCACCCCAAACCTGGTTCTCCCCTCGCTTGCTCTGGGCTCCATGCCGCATCCGCAACTCGCTCGCTTTCGTCAAGGGAACGGCGATCGACAAGTGATCATAATAATATCGTTCGCTTTTGCTGAACATGAAGACGTATTCATGGCTGCGGGTACATCGGTCCTTTACGCTCTCCGGCATGGGATTCGTCTTATACCAAACGATATCCTGCCGAAGATACCAGCCGCAGGCCCTGATCGCCAGCGCAACCGTCCAGGGCATACCGAGCAGATCTTTACGTTTGATTCCTTCATGCAACCCGGTAGCCGGGCCATACTCCTGCCCATATCGTTGCCGCCCCGCCTGTCCGCCGCGACTAATAGAGGCATAGCTGTCGCCCAGCACCAACCACACCGTTCCATCCGTTTTAACTACCCGCTTCAGCTCCTCAAATAGAGCGACCAGGTGCGCTACATATTCATCCGGCGTTTCCTCTTGCCCCCATTGCCCGGCACAGCCGTAGTCCCGCTGCCGGAAATACGGTGGACTCGTCACTACCGTTCGTACCGATTCATCAGGAAGTCCTCGCACCCCTTCCATAGCATCATTAGTAATTACCTGGTTCCACTTCATGCGCTTCCTTTAACCTTTCCATTGATAGCCCATCGTTTCCAGCAGCGGCAAGTAGATCCTACTCTTCTCCATGGCTGAAAAGGACGGTTTGTAATCGATATACCCGAAGTTGTGCAATTCGCGCAGCGTTTTATAATAGGGGGTCGGTCCGCCGATCTTTGCCAGTGTCATCAGCTCCTTGCCCTTTACCCTGGCGGGCCCCACCCCACCCTGCTCGATCCAGCAATAAAGGATCGCCACATACATGCTGATGTGCATCGGCCCTAACCGTGTATCCTTAGCCGCCCGGTCCATAAAATCCGTTATTTCGCGCACCTGCTTCATCCGCCCACCTTCCAATATTGTTCAATCCATTCGATAGTCTGAAAGATCCGCAACACGACGCCCGGCACTATGGCGTTGCCTGCTCCCCGAAGGGAGTGATAGCGCCAGGTCGAAAAGGCAATGCCGTCCAGTCCGGCGGAAATCCCATCATCTCGAGTACAAAAAGGGGACTCAGCAGGAAATCCTTTCCAGTCAGGCGCAGCAACTCCTCCTGAAGATTCACACCACGGGAATGCTGTTGCCGTTTCAAAAAGCTTTCTGATCCCAACCGCATACTGCTTTTTCCGTCCCTCGCCGTCGGCGTCGGAAGAAATCCCGCTGCCAGATAATGAGTCAGCGTCATGTTTACCCGCCAGCCCCTCTTCATCCCCTCGATCGTCGTACGGCGGAACTGCCGAAGGTCCTCCGCATCCATTGCTACCGGTGTGGGCAACAATCCAAACCCGTTCCCCCCTGTGCGGCGCGCCAATACCCGCAGCCGGCAGAATATACGCCCAGACCTCGTACCCTGCAGTTTCCAGGTCAGCCTGCACCTGTTCGAAGACCATTCCCCGCCGCCAATTAAGCAGCCCGAGAACATTTTCGCCAACCACCCAACGCGGTCGAACCTCCTTAATGATTCGACACATCTCCGGCCACAAATAGCGGTCATCCGCAGTTCCTTTCCGTTTTCCCGCGATGCTGAAGGGCTGGCACGGGAATCCGCCGGAAAGTACGTCAATAGTCCCTCTATAAATAGTTGCGTCGAATTCCCTGACATCTCCATACAATATCGCTTTAGGCCAATAAAACCGCAAAACCCGCTGACAGAATTCCTCTTTCTCACATTGGAACACATTCTGCCACCCTATCCACGTCGCCGCCAAATCGAAACCTCCGATCCCACTGAACAAACTGCCATGCCTCATACCTGCCTCCCATTTTCACTCCCCACCCAAACTTTCGTTTCCGATCTGCTAATCCATCTTCCCACTCACTCATGTAACCGAATCTTGATACCTACCGGCTTCTTTTATTCCATCGCTGCCTTCATCAAAATCGGCGTTAAGTGGAGAACATCCACACCACTTTACAGCTTCCCTGATCAGCGATTCGCCCCGCCGATCCAATGCCTGGTAATTCGTCTCGCCGCCCAGGCCAGTATTGGTAAGAATTCCCATCGGTTGACCGTTGATGTAGAGAATCGCCCTAAATGCCAAAGAGCCCTTACTGAGCCTTTCATTCACCTGAACATTTTTCAAGGTTATTTTCATGACCCTTGTTTTCGCAATCCCCATTGAACAAACACCCTCTGTCGGCACCCTTGGAATCCGCCTTCTTGAATCGATCCTCATTTGCCCGCCGTATCCACCCACTTTCCCGCAGGCACCTGCAGCCGTTCCACCATACGCCGGGGAATATTGGTATTAAGTATCTTTTCATCGTCCTGCAGCAATGGCAAAACCTTAGTATGGATATCCTTCCGCAGCTGATCGATAAAGCCAGGCCGGTGGATCAACGCTTTGAGCACTTTTCCATAGGTAATCAACCGGAATGTTTTATCCGGCACTCCAAAGACAATCGCCGAGCTCATCTTCTTCTCCGCCTTTCTCCGAAATTTCTCAATGTCCTTTTTCGTTAGCCAGTCGGTGATGATATTATCCAAATAGATCTCCAGTTCCATTGGAATGGTAACCGGCTTCCCGTCCGACATCGTATCGGCCAAAACCATTGCCGGAAGTTTCCTGCACCAATCCTCCGCCTTCCTGATCAGCATTACGCCCTTGTCGTCCAACGGCCGGTACATATTGGGACATCCCTGCCCATCATTGGTGATCACGCCTACCCTGTAGCCATCAATAAACAGCGTTGCCTGAAAGGCGGTCGTTTCGCGGCTGAGCCGCTCACCGACATAGATATTTTTTAATATTATTTCCATGGCTTGCATTTCATCCCTCCAACCAATCCCACTGCCCTTTGCTATAATCCGGGAAACTCTCCGCCCAATACGCTCCGCAGAGGTCAAGATAGGTTGCCGATTCGCCAAATGCCAGGAAACCCGCACCGTACAAGAGCCGCCGGAATCCTTGCGGCTTATAGTTACCTCCGCTGCCGGCAGCCTCATAATGGTTGTGCCGTAACAAGGACGGGGGTTTAACGCAGCCTATTTTTCCCACCAGCATAAACTCGCACTGTCCATATAAAGAAGGAGATTCCAGATCATCTTTGCTCTTCTTCCAGGCCAACGTGCCGGCATAATCGAATCCCCAATCGGCTAACTGCACCAAGCCGGTCCCCAAAAGAGGCATAGGTATCCACAAAAGCGCTAGGGCTTCGGCCGCAAGCCATGTTTGTACCGGCTGAATTCTAAACTTATTCCGCCATTCCTCATCTTCCCACGGCAAGTCAGCATAGATCACTGAATATTTTCTGCTCACCTGGTAGATCATATTTCCTGTACTCATACCTCAAAATTTAGGTGTTAAAAAATTCCTCGTCCTCATCAGCCGTTTCCCCTTTACACGCAATAAGACCCGCCTATCCGCACCGCGGTCAAAAACCTCAAGGACCAACCGCTTACCGCGTCCCAAAACAAAGGGATGCAAGGCTACTGCTATCGCCAGTCGCCCGGAAGCCGGCAAGGCGCTAATCCTATCGGCAAACACCGGTGTTATCTCCAGCTCCTGGGTCGCCGTCCGCTTCACCCGCCGCTTATCTTCCGTGGAGATTCGTAACCCACCGACACCAATTCCCATCGACGTCCGGTCCCGAAGATCCAACGACAACCACAGCAGACTGTCGCGCAAATAGACACCACGCAGTGTTAGTTGCAACCCGTCGTTGGTCGCCCGACGGTGCAAGAAACCATGCCGTGAAGCCAACAGCCGGGCATCCTTCCGCAATTGCTCAGGTGCCACCGGCCATCCGGAAAGCCGAACCGTGGCCAATCCGCCGGAAGAATCACTTACCACCCGGTAATCCAACACCGTAGTGTCCTCGACATAACGAAGCACGAAGGAATATAACGCACCATCATTCCCGTAAATCGAAAGGTTCGTCGGCGCAAAATCCTTCTTCAATGCCTTCAGCTCGATCACGTTTTCGACCCCTTTCACTTTTTGCACCAGCACATCCCTGCTCACCCGAACGCCAGACGAAATATTGACAGGGAAAATGACGTTCGTCATTTTCCGGCCCGTCACGGGCAAGGAACGGCTAACCATCCCTTCGAGATGAAACCCCGGCTCCTGCGCCCGCAACGACCCGACGACGACCAATACCAAACCTATTAGGCAGAGCATCCGCTGCCCAAGACCCCAACTCACTATCCTCATAACCTTCCCTTTAATGGTTCACTTTACTATTTCGCAACAAGACCCGGTAGCCCGCCGGCAAACCGACCCTCACCAACCTGATCTTTCGGCTTAGCAGGTTCTTCGCTGCCTGTAACCCCGCCACTGTAGCCTGACCGGCGACACTGGGATCTAGAGTTGTCAGTCCCATCGAACCCACCGCCTCATCTGCCGACTCTTTCGAGACATCCCGGTTGATCGATCCTTTGACCCGAATGCCGGTCATGCCGTCCATGTCTACCACTTCCAACGCCACCGGCATCACCCGGCTGCCGATGCGTATCGCGGTCACGCTGATCATCAGCCGCTCGCCCGATAAGGTAGCCTTCCCTGACAACGCAGTACCATAAGGCACCCGCGTTCCGCCCAGCATCGCATCCCCGGTCGTCCGCAATGCCACCGCTTCTCCGGAGATCAGCGTTTGAGCCCCATCCACCATGGCGGGAATAATGTTCTCTGCCAGTGAATCGGCCCGCGACCCCGCGTCGAGATCGATAAAACCAGTCTCCAGGTCATCCCCGGAGGAAACCGCGAGCGTCGTCATTACCTCTTCCGCAGCCGGCGTAGTCAACGACTGCACGGGCGGACCCTGCGGCACGACAGGTGCGGAATCCCGCAACGATGCATCGCCTGGATATCGCACCCGGAGCACCTTGTCCATGATGGCGTTCAATTTGTCGAGATCAGCATCGCCCCCCGCAGGCATTCCCCCCGAAAAAGCTGATAAGGAACCCGATCTGCCGCCGCCTCCTGGAACAGGGGGTAATGAGCCCAACCTGCCTCCTTCCGAGCCAAAAGAAGGCGGCGAACCGCCATTAGAATAACCCCGTTCAACATACTGCCCTGCGGGCGGCATTTCCGGTATAGCACCCGGCTGCTGGCGACTAAGCGCGCCCTTTAGCAATTCAAGCTTACGCATCAACTCCGCCGCCTGCAGATCTGTTGGCGCCGCCTCCATTCTTAACCCCGTCGGCGCGCCCGGGCGAACCACCCTGGTAATGGCTTCCCGGTTGACCAGCCCGGCACCCAAGCCAACTACCGACGAATCCTTCCATGCGTAATACGGGTCCATCTTCCGTCGCTCCCGCAGCTTCATGGAATCCTGATCCGATTGCTTATAAAAACCCAGTTTGTTCAAGCCCTTTTTCTTCGCGTCGAACTTCGCCTCCGGCAGACTCATGTTCAACCCCTTCGTTAGCGTAAGCCCGTACCTGTCATTGCCATCTCTTCCCCCGCCCAGCGCATAGAAGCCCAGCGTTAACAGCGGAATCACGATCATCGGCAATAACAGCATCACTTTTCGCTTTCGCCGTACCATCTCATTGGTTGCTCCCTTTACACCTGATATAACTCACAATTTTAATTTTTAGAAATAAGCCTCATTTCCTCATCATTTCCGAATCGGCGCGTTGTAACCGCGCAACAGTATCCCTCAACCCCGGCCGCACCTTCAGCAGACTGTCCCAGGCTCTCTTTGTTCCCGGATCAGCCATCAGACTATCCCACACCGTTGCAAATGCCTTCACGGGGAACCGGCGCCCACCGACAGTTAGGATCGGCGAGATGGCCGAATAATGTGGCCCAGTCACACATCGCACTCCTGTCCAAGCGAACAGCAGTACGAACCAAACCAACATCGCTGCCATCACCCCGAGACACCAGCGTCGCAGCCGCTTTGGTTCAACCCTTGCCAAACGTTCCTTCACCTTCGCCTTCAGTTTCCTGGCCAGCTCGCTCTTTGCGACTGCGTCCTTGATCACCTCCACGGGGAATCTCCCCCTCGACCAAACCTTTTTCATACAATCGATTTTTATTTAAGACTCAATTACCGCTGTTCCACCTTCAGATCATGATTGTCCAGTATGATCCAACGCTCGATCAGAAAACCATGCGGATCATTATCGCTCCGGCTCACGTTGCGCAGGTAGCCCTCCGTCACCAGGTTACGCGTGACCATGCTGGTTGGGCGCACGATGGTCTCCTGCCCGAAACACCGGAAATAATAAGGATAGCTCGAAAGGTCCAGCCGGATACTGTCTACCATAACCCGTTCGCTGATATTTCCGCTGATCACGCCGGCATAGTAGCCCGACTCCTTCAGGTTTTCATAGACCCTCCTGGCCGATCCATCAGCCAGGTAAAGCGCCCGGCCCAGGTTGTCGCCAATTACTTTCTCATCGGGGTCCAGCGTAAAGAACAAAAGATGAAAATTCCGAACGTGATCCCTCGCCTCCACCAGAATATTATCCTTTCGTTCGCCTGCAACCGCTTCCAATGCCTTGCCGTCGGATAGAAGGTAGATCCGCTCCTGCGCCCGGCTCACCAGCCGGTTCGCCTGAAAGAACACATAACCGCATAGCCCAAACGCCCCCACGATCACCACCACGCAGGTCCCCCGGATCAGCCGGAAAGACGACTCCAAATTCCTTGTCTTCGGGAACATAACTTTATCGTTAAAACGTAATCAAAGCCCACCCATCTTTGCCGCCGCGCCTGCGGCAGCCGAAGCTACCTCTACCGGCGCCTTCGCAGCCGATTCGGCCTTCCCTGAAACCTTCGTCAGCAATGCGCCGCCGCCGGAAGGAAACACATACAAAATGTGACTCGTAATAGAGGGTACGCAGAAATACCCGATGATCGCAATGATGAGAAATATAATATAGGCAACGTCATTGGAACTAAATGCCGTGCTGCCCGACACCTGTATCTGAGAAATATCGATCTTGATCATCTCCGCCTGGATCTGCCCGCAGAGCGATCCGAAGATATTCGCCACCGGCAACCACAAAAAGACATTGATATACCGTCCCAGCCAGGCGGAAAACGCACTCCGGAATGGATCGAATACGGATAGCCCGATGGCCAGAGGTCCGAGGATCGCCATCAGCAGCAATTCGAAGGTCCGGAGCGTATTGATACATAGCGCCGCTGCTTCATACACGATCTGCAGCACCTCCGAAAGCACCACCTTTACGCCATTACGAAAATTATAGCCGATCCGTGCGAGCTGGAACTTCACCGCATTCGTCAATCCTGAAAATACCCCCGTCTCGGCATCCCCGCTATATTGCTCCCATTTCTCCATGCTCCCGCCGCCATCCGGCCCCACGTACATCTGCCAGTCCGTCGATTGCTCGAGCGCCGCTTCCTTCTGCTGCAACAAGGTAGTAATAGCGGCATTCGCATCGTCCACCAGCGCCGCGGTACCGGAGACCGTAGGCTGAAGCAGCCCATTTGCCAACCCGATAAAGCCCGGATACAGCGCAAGCAGCAGTCCCAGAGCAAAGGGGCGCAGCAAAGGGAATACATCGATCGCCTCATTCCGCGCCAGGTGCCCCCAGACCCGGTAAGAGATATAAAGTAAGGCTCCAAAACCTGCCAACCCCTGCCCGATACCCACCAGCTCGCCGCAATGCACCATCATCGTGTTGTACACATTTTCGAGAGTTGTTTGTAGTCCGCCGATACCATTCGAAAGCCCCGTCACAGGCGCATCCTGCGCCCAAACCCCGTACGGCAACATCACTCCCACCCCGGCCATTGCCGGCAACATCACTCTCCACTTTTTCATACCCGGTTATTTTACCTGTTTCTACTTCTCTTCGTTCATGGCCCACCGGCCATCCACCATGGTACCATCTCATTCACCATTGCCCGCGCCCCTCAAGGCCCAATCCAATACAAACCTCTTACAGTTCCGATGTCCCCGGCAGCCTGCGCCCGCTGCACCGCCTGGATCGCCACACTATTGTTAAAGGAATGCATCAGGCTTAATTGTGTAGTCATATCGGCATCAATCCGGTCAATCGCCGAAAGCCGTTCCGCGTCACTCATTCGGAGTTCCCCGTCCGTCGTCACCAGCGAGAGCTCGTCCACATCCTTTTGTCCATGCTGCATATAAAGGCTGTAATTCGTCGAAAAGCCATCGAGCTCAGCAGCGGTAAACATTCCGGTGCCACGGAAGAACCCGTAGGAGCTCTGGTATTCGCTCAGCAAGCTGCCTTCTTTACTCACGATATCGCTTACCTTGTAATAAGACCGCACCGCGGGGCTCACCAACAACAGCCCATCCAGAAAAGCCTTGTGTAAGGAGAAAGTTCCCTGGCTCAATCCTTTTATCTGCTCATACCGTTGTTGCAGCATCGTATACTCCTGCACCATCTCCGTGAGGATCTGCTTGAGCTGTGACAACTTCTGCACATCCAGCAGCAACTGCTGGATATCGTCGCCTACACTCTGGGCCCACAGGCCGGCAACAGGCATCACTCCGAGTAACATCGCCACATAAAACCGTCTCATACATCATCTATTTTTAAAATATCCTTTCGCCTATTGCCCACCATAAAGCCCCTTTATCGTTCCGATCAACCCGCGTTCCGCGGCCATATCCAATTCCAGCAGATCCGCCTGGTCGGTAAAAGCCAGCGTGAAAGCATATCGCAGTCGCATTGCCGCATCCAGTTCCCTGATCCGAGCTATCCGCTGGTCATCCGTCATTTGCCAGCTGTTGGGCGTCAACACAGCCGCCAGTGCCGCAACATCACTACTGCCTGCCTGCAAAACCGAGCTGTAGGCCTGCTCCACCGAAGCCACCCGATCCGCACCCAGCACCCCATCGCTTCGATACCGGATCAAGGCCGTCGAAAATCGCTGCACAATGGCGGCCTGCAAGTCCCTGATCTCGGCGACCTCCGGCATCTGCCCCACCGCTGGATCGATGCTCTCCAACGACCCATAATAACCTTGATGCAGATCATACTCCCCCTGTTTACTCCCCGAAATCGCCATCAACCCCGCATCCGAAACCTGTAACTCCTTTTCCAGTTCCCCGGCATAGATCTGCAAAGCCGCAATCTGTCGCGCATAGTATTTCAACCTGGTCGAGTTCTGATTGAACCACTCTGCAAAAGTCTGTGCGCGCCCCGGCAATACCAGCAACAATCCAAAGCATGCTATCACAATCCGTAACATAAAAAAAACTTACTGCAGCCCATACAACGCCCTCGTCACGGCAATATCATTCGCATCCTTTGCCCGCTGCAAGCTCAGCAGCATATTTTGCTGACTGAACTGCACCAGGTCCGAATAGTTCCGGTCGATATCGCTACCTGTCTCATCGATCAGCCGCAACCTGGCGGCATCGCTCATCTGCGTCACTAGCGAAGTCACCACCAACGTCAATCGCTTGATATTTTGGGCACTCTGCGAAGCGATACCCGCAAGCACCGCATAAGCATGGCTCACTTCATCTACGCTAAAATGCTTATCCTGCCGAAGGGTCGCATACACCTGTTGGTACCCGGAAATAATCCTTGCCTGTTTATCGATCATGTCCTTCACTTCCTCGTAAGCAGCAATTACGTTCTTGACTTCTCGCAACTCCTGGTAATAGGCCGCGAACATCACGCGCTGCTGCTCCACCCACGAAGCAATACCGGCCAGCTCGCCTTGCTCCATGTCGATCTCGCTTGCTTTCTCCGTATTCTGCGCGTCAATCGTCTCCGTCTGCATCCGCTCGACCTCGAGATCGGTCGCCACGATCACCTTCTTTACCGCGGCGTTGATGATCCCAATGATATCCAGTACCTGTGCATCGAGCGCGCCCGGTATCAGGCAGGCCAGGAGGAGCGCAGGGAAAACCTTTAAAACCCCACGACCCCACCTGTTCACCTTGTCGGTATACCTGCCCTTGTCCCCACTATGAACCCACCTGACCAAGAGTATCGTACCCATACATTCATGGTTTGTCGTTAATACAATCCAACCTGTCCGTATAATGTGCCGCCACCAGCGCATCATCCAGTTCCGGAATAGCTTAACGCAGCAACGCCACCTCGTCCGCCGTCAATCGCCTGCTGGTATCCTCATCCAGGTTAAATACCGCCCAGCAATCCGCAAATTTTCTAATGCAATACATAGTCTTTTCCTCTTTGTGGCGTGTCGCTCCACCCATGAGTTCCTCACTGGCTCTCTTTTTTACCTTGCGCCGCTCGCAGTTCCTTCGCCAACACCTCGATCCCCGGTTGTAACCCGCCCTCCTTTGCCGCATATTCCTCGATCTTCACCTTATCCCCCTCGTCCGAGGTGTACGCCAGGTACTCTTCCTCAGACGTCTCCAGCCGGTATACCCGCGAGAAACCCGGCCCGAGCCCGATCCAGCAGTCTTTATAGGGTCGCCCCGGTTCATGCCCCTTATTGATCGACAAGATCTCCGTCTTATGCTTATCCGTGAGGCCCAACATTGCCTGGATGTCCGAGAACCTGTTGGCGAACTTGCTCTGATCCAGCAGGATCTTGCAATCGGAACTATTGATCACCGCCTGTTTGATGATAGGCGAATCCACGATATCCTCCAGCTCCTGGGACACCAGCGCCAATTTCCCCATGTATTTTCGCAGCGTCTTGACCCAGCTACGGATATGGTCTGCCATGCCCGCATTCGCAATGGCCTTCCAGGCCTCCTCAATCACGATCATTTTGCGTGTCCCCCGCAGGGACCGCACTTTCGCCATAAAGACCTCAACGATCACCATGGTCACCACGGGAAAGATTATCGGATGGTCGACGATATTGCTTAGCTCGAAGACAATAAAGGGTTTTGAAAGCAGATCCAAATTCTCCCTGCTGTTCAACAAAAAATCGAACTCTCCTCCCTTGTAGTAAGGCTGTAGGACAAACAGGAAATTCTCGAGATCGAAGACCTTCTCCCCCACACCCTGTCGCCGCAACACTTCTGAGTACTCCCCTTCCATGAACGCATAAAAGCTGTCGAAGCAAGGGAAAACCTCCGGCCGGTCCGCGAGCATCTGGTAATAGGCCGTAACGGCATTGGAAAGCGCCACATATTCCGAACGATACCGGTCCTCATCCGCCTGTTTCCACAGCGCAAGCAATAGCGCCTTGATGCCCTCTTTTTTTTCGATATCCGGCATTTCACCGGCGGGTACGAAATATGGATTAAAGGCAATGGGCGCCGATTCGGTGTACGTTATATAGACCCCGCCAAGCAGCCGGCACTCCGTCTCGTAAGACCGCCCGACATCCACCATCAAAATGTGCATTCCCTGCCCAAGATAGGTCCGGCAGATATGCGCCATGAAGTACGACTTACCTCCACCGCTACCGGACAAGACAAACATATTTCCGTTTCCCGTCCAGCCACGCCGGCGCGGCTCGATGTCGATATCCACCGCTACCGGTTTTCCCGTCAGGCGGTCGCCAAATCGTATCGCAAACTTTTTCCCCAGGTCCCTGTAATTCGTCTCCATCGCCAGGAAACAGCACGCCTGTTCCAAGAAAATATCACAGCACTCGTTCTCCGGCAGGTCGCCGCCATTCCCGGGTATTCCCGCCCACCACAGTTGGGGCGCACCCACCGTCTCCTGGTGCGCGACAGCATCCATTGCCGCCATAACCGACCCGATCCGGTTATTGATCTCCCCCATCTGTCCCGGCTGTTCCGACCAAGCCATCACGTTCGCACAAAAACGCACCGGTCGAAGCCCGCTGGCGATCGCCTCGTTCAGAAAGGCATCTACCGCCTGGTGCGCCAGCATATTCTCCCGCGAATACCTCGAAAGCGACTTTAATCGCAGCCGTTTGCTCTCCAGGCGTTTCAGCGTCGCCGCCACATCTTCGATCACGATATACTGGTTATAGATATGATCGCATGCCAGCAACAAACCCAACCCGGCCGCAAATCCCACGGGATACCTTGTCTTCTCGGTACTAAAAGGTTCATAAGGCACCCACGATGAACACTGCCCCGGCAGTCGCTCCGCATCACCGAGCGTATAAATGGCTACCTCCCGATCCCCTACCCTGACCCCATCGCGCAACCCGATATCGCGGATCACCGGCGTCTCATTTTCATCCAGCAGATAGCAATATTGTTCAATGATGCCCGCCGTCTTACCCGAGCTGACCAATTCCGCCGTCCGTAACCTTCTGGTACGCATCAACTGCGAGTCCTCCAGGATGCGACAGAACTGCCGCACCGCTACTTCGAATTCCCGTGCAGCGTTCATATCGAGCGTATCCGCCGGCACCAACGTCTTCCGCAATATCCCCGAGCTGGCCGAGGTCACCTTCAAGCGCCCGGCCGGTCGGCGGATCAGGTATATCCGGCATTGATGTCGCAGAAATTTCCGTCCGTCAAAGAACCGTTCGCTGGCCCGGTCGAGAAAACCAGACCCGACCGCTAACTCCGCAGCCTGATAAGTTCCGCGACGGTAAATATCCTGCATATGCACCACCGTACCGGCGGGCAGCACCTTGATCGCCTTTACAAAGGCCTGGTGCAGGTTATCATAGTCTGCTTCGCCCAGCGTGAAAATCTCTGGTTTCTCGACGTCTAGCCCGATGCAGATATCGCCCAGCTTATTCACGATCCAATCATTCGCCACCTCGTATATCGGCAAACGATCATCCAGTTGTCCGTACATAATCACTCTGTAATTGAATAAACACTTTCCTTGACCTCGATAAAAGGGCCACCGGGATTCGCCTCCGCGCGCCGCGCTTCATCAATCCGTACTGCCCGTACGTTTTGCTCATCCGGAAAACCCTGGCGGCGGCCCACCCGCCGAGGCCCAGGGCCAAAGGGGTACAGATATAAAGACTCATCCCGCATGCATACATTACGCCAAATCCGCACATAGCCCCTACCCCACACGCTGCGAGATAGCCGATATACTGCCCCTTCAGACCCCGGAACTCGGCAGGCCGGTTGATGCCCCTGTTGATATGGTACACTTTCGCCGCCATTGTCCACCGTTACAAGCCAAAAAATGATTTGATCACCGTTGCCACCACCACGAGGAAAATGCACGCCCCGAACCACATCGCGGCCGTATGCCCCATCCGTTCGTCGCCGCGTATCCACATCGAGAATACCCGGATCGCGCCCACGATGCCCAGGATCGCCCCGATCGCGAACATCAAATTTGTCGCCGTGTCGTAGTACCCCCGCACCATCGTGTTAGCCTGGCTCAACCCCTGGTTGCCATCCGCCGTCTGTGCCATTGTCCATGTCCGAATGATCAGCCCGCCTCCAAGCAGGCATCCCTTCCTCCACAAATTCCCCCGCCTCATAATCACTCTATGTTTAGGTTAACAAATCCCTACTTCCACAATTCCGCCAGTTCCGCCTCACCCAGTTCCAGCGCGAGTTCCGAAGAACAAACCCGGATCAGGAAATTATTGATCGTTTCAGCATACTCTGTCTTCCGCAGCTGCCGGTTTTCCTTCAATACCTCATGAATATGGTCCAGCAGATTCCCCCGGTCCAGTTTGTTCTCGATCCCCTGCATGATCACCTGCCGCAGCAGCGCAATGACGCGCTGCATTACCTGAAACTGTGCGTCCTGGCCGTTAGCCGGCCCATTCGGCTCAAACAGCTCCGCCTGGCTTTCCGTCGCCTTCAGCTCCGGTTCCCCCGACACCGGCCCGTTATCCTTATCAGTGCCCGCCTTCTGCCTCAACCATCCCCTAGCCTCGGCCCAGTAATAGGTGAGGAAAACATACATATAATAGGCGCCCACCACCATCCCCATAAAAATCAAAAACTGCCCCCATGTAATTCCTTTCAGCATATCCGTTCGTTTTGATTTGCAGAACAAAAATGACAAACCCGCCGCCCCAAAAAAATAGAGGCATTAATGCCTCTATAAAAAATGGTCCTTCTCAACAGACCCATCGGGCTTAAAATGTTATTTTACCGACAATTAGTTATCGGACTACGGAAATCGTATATTTATCAACGCTAAAACTCCAATATGGCCAACACGGTGTAGCATGAAGAACCTTCCACGTACGCCTTTTTAGGAGAAGTGAAACATTGCATTATAGAGAATTTAAAATCAAGCCGTTTAAGATACTGTTCGCCACAAAAGTCAATTGAAAAAATGGAAAAGAAGGTACTTGATTTAAATGATTACTTTTATGCTCTCGACACCTTTTTATTGGGAGACATCCAAGTATTTGACAAAAACTGCCAACAAGCCGATCACTCTCAATCGTACTACAACCCCAAGACCAATACCCCACTTGAAAAGCTACTTGAAGATCCCCCACCCTACAGTTCAATATATACAAATCCCGGTAGTCATGTTATGGCCGCTTACCTTGAAAACCCAAACCCACGTTTGACAATCCCTTTAGCTCTTACGCTTTTCTCCGCAATGGAACTATTGGGCATCTTCTATACCGGGCGAACAGATGCCGGATCGACAACTTTAAATTTGAAGACCTTTTTCCAAAAAGTCACTCCTGAAAAAAAGCCTACAGAATCTGAGATCACAAAGCTAATCAAGACTTACAGGCATGGACTAGCTCATCAGTATTTTGCCAAGAATCATTCATCCCTCTCATACAGCTTTCTTAACCCGCCGCAGCTTTTCTACGGCGAAAAAAAAGAATATCTAAACGTCAACTATTTAAAGGGAATATTTATCGAAGGTTATTTTTTCATTCGAGGAGACGAAGTAAATTATCCTTTAATTCAGGCAAATATTTCTAAATTAACGAGTATGGCAATATAATACGAGCCAAACTACCTTGCCGGATACCCGCACTTTATCCTGTTAAAAAAAACAATTGACTACATTATGAACACCGAAATTCCTATTTTAACTCTTACCGATCCGGAAAGAATATGGATGACGGAAGTGTATGCCCGCAACCAACAAGGACAACGATTTTCTATTCGCGAAATATGGTCCATCCTTTACAATAAAATACCGAAGAATTTCCGACCGCCAGCAATGGATCCGCGCCTAATTAGCTCCGGAGGCGACGGCATCCGCCTCTTAGGAATCGTAGCACTAGAGAGGGATTTTGCAATCCTTGATAAAGCTGATCGAGTAATTGAATGGATTCGCGACCAGCTTCTTGTGGCCCCGCAAACAACACAACTCTCTACCTTAGCGATAATAAAAGGTACTGATCTAACAAAAGAAGACATTCAGATAATATTAAATACAATTACGGATTTTGGCCACTTCTACCGAACTACAAATTTGACGCCGGATGGTCAGTCCATTATCTCCATCGAAATTGGAAATGAAGACAGCACTTACTATCAATACATATCGTTTAACGGCATCCGCGAATTAATCGTTGGCAAAAAATATGACCGAGTATATCGCCCCACAGATCCTTTTACATTCGAAGAAATGCATGCAGCCGATGCCAAGCTAGATGCCATTCTGGAGGAACTTCAAAAGTTGAAGGCCGGCCAAGAAGTTATTTGGACGGACATCCGGGAAGATATCGAAGAACTCAAGAATTTGTATTCATTGGGGAAAAAGAACTGGCGTCAATTGCTGCTGGGTAAAATTGCTGAAATGGTTGCCTCCGGAATAGTAAGCGATACAGCATCCAAAGCTGTGGAGGAAATTATTAAGGCGGGAGTATCGGCTTTTCTGCCATGGAGCTAATCTCCCTTCGATCGCTTAAAGCTCGACGGCCAAAGCACGGAGCAACTAAAATGGCAATTCATCGGCCTTAGTCAACGATAAAACTTGTATCGGTAATTCGATAATCTGGGCATATTCCGTGGATTTCTCCGATGTACTGTGCGCTCTTTCAAATCCCTTTCTCAGGACGGGACCGCCAACGATAATGATTTCCAGCAATTTTTGCCAATAGTTAGCATCTACTTTGCTTTTAATCCCACAGGCAATGCAGTATGCTAGTTCCTCTTCAAATTCTGTCATTTTCTCCGTGTTTAAGATTTCTGAGCGTGCTGAATTTAGGTCGAGATCCATCGGGGTGGTTACGTCCACGACGAGGCTTATGGGAAATGGCCATGATAGCCGTACTTGCTTATTTCGTACCCGCCAGGATTCGGGAAACAAATCTGCTGGAACGGTTATTCCGTGAAGCGAAACTACTGACGTCGATCTTAGCCCGGAATTATAAGAGTAATCAGCTTTTATATTTCCTGATGTATCTGTGCCGATGGTCGTCGATTTGATCTCAATTTCATTGTCCTTCATCGTGAAGACCTTGGACAATGGAAACTTTTGACTCTCTACTTCTACGATCTTGCCCTTGATCACTAACTGCTGAACTGGTATATTTTCATTTTCTAATAGCCCGATAACACAGGATCCCGCCAACCCCTTTCCGCCAAACCCAAATTCAATTAGCCTAATATTCTCCGTCGGCGACCACGAATGTTTATTCGGGACCTCGGGTCGGATGGACCTGAAACTATTTTCATCACGTATGGTTGTTTGGCCCCCGGCCTCTATCCGAATCGGGAAAGGTGGATTTGGAACAAGGGTTTCTACCGATTTAATAAATGCCTCCTTTGATACTTTAGCCCAAGGGTTTTTGCCCTTTCTTAATATCAGCTTGGTTGATGTTCCGACATTATCTCTTTTCCCTGGTCGAATCCAAAAAATACTTTCTTGACCTTCAGCGGTTAAGCTAATTGCATCGCTAGATTTCTGCGGACCGTAAATCCGCATAGTATCGACCGTCAAGACATCTGCAACCATAAACGTAGAAAGAATGCCTATACCAAATCTTGAAGTTGGCTTCATATCGGCTTTTGTATCCATCAATAAATTTTGAAAGTCCGTCGATTTGTAAAAACTTGCCCCAACCTTTGTGTAGTATTTGTCAATAATCTCCTGGTCCATCCCGGTGCCGTTATCCTCTACTTCCAGCACCTGCGTCCCGTTTTCTTCATATAGCCGAACCGTTACTTCGGGATGATATGTGTTATGCCATTTGCTTTCCATGGCAAATCTAAGGAGGCAAGCGTCCAATGAATTTTGAAGTAACTCTCGCAGGGCTACTTCTGGGTTGCTGTAGAGCTTCGTTCCCATTAATAAATCAACTACTTGTTGTTTGCTTAAGGTAAACTTGGTATCCCGGTAGATATACATTGGCTGATTGTATACATCCCTGCTGGCTTCAATTTTTTCGCGATTCATCCCTAGCGCAATTTTTAAAGTCAATCCCCGTGCTTGAAATTTTGGCGTCTCATATAAGGCGTTGAGCACATTGTTACAGACGCTTAACTCTGCGTCAATAGCGTCACAATATTTCCGAATGGAAGCTTCAATAGCGGGATGATCACATTTTGCAGAAAATTGAATCAAGTCAGGGTGGATGTCCCAATTTTCAACTGATCGATGTTTTTGCCACTCGACAAGTGAAACAGGGTGTCTAATGTTTAAATGAGAGTACAGCACAGCGGGAGCACGCTTCCCGTCAAAGTCCATGATGTCGGCCAAACGGAGAATAATGCCCACCAGTGGTAGGCAGGCATAGATATCCTGGCCACAAACCAACGCTTTATCCATTTCCAGGAGAGACAAGGCATTCTCATTGTGGCTGAAACAAAGATTAGCGAAGACTACGGTTAAATCCACTTTGCGAAACTTGATTCGATTCGTCAAATTTTCACCTAATATCGGTTCTTTGTCGATTATAGTCCGGGCTCGTTGCGCATGGTCTCGCCGAATATATTCTGTAATAAGATAGCCCTTGAGTGTTTCTGCTTTGACCGAGTTTCCGCTCATTGCTTGTGATTCTATCGCATGTAAATTATCCTCCTTCGTCCACAGGTACCGCTGGAACTGTTCAAAAGATTCCCTGTCTTTCGCATCTGCAAAAACTGGGGATGGTAAGTTCCAGGCACTTTTCCATATGGAAACGTCGTGCTCGGAAGGTGCCATCCCGATGTCATGAAAAAAAGCTGCTAAAATGAGTAACATTAGCTCGGGCGTGTATAATTTCGGAATATTGCTTTCGCCGAGAAGCAATTCCATGATATAAAGTACATTGAACAGGTGATCACCATCGTGTAAGGTATATTCCCCCATATGCCTAATAATCGTTTTTGACCGCTGGTAGGCATAAGCAACTCCTGCATCCACGGCAGCTAATACTTCCGGATCTTTTTCCCTGCACTTTTCTGTTAAGGCCCGGTAAATTTTGCTGTTATGTAACCGTAGGAGGACTTCAGTCTTGTAGTTGTCGGACATTTGAGGATTGGCTTATTAACGTAAATTTGCAATTTACCAAGCTTTTTTTGATTTTTTTAGAAAATTGGCGCCGGTTTAATCATAATGATTCGATATTTAGGCCCCTTACGGAACTCATGGCCAATCCGCTCCATATTGGTTATGAACTGAGGCTACAACCACCGGCCAATTAGCCTCAAGCCAAAGAATAATATTCCTATTGATTTTTTTTAAACACATCACCAGCCCCGTCAGCAGCCTTCAACACCCCCGCCTTCCGCACATACCCCTTTTTCTCGTACCCCTCGATCCAGATCAGTCTCCGCTCCATCCTCCCCGTGCCAAACGGCTGCAATCGAAAATGCCCACCCACAGAAAACCCTTCGCTGCGGACTATCGTAGTGAACCATGTGGAATCTAATATCTCGATCGGCAGCTTCGTTTTATTTAAATACTCCTCATGTGCATGCGACACTTTCTTCCCCTTCGCAACGACTTTTGTTTCAATGGGGCAATATTTAATAAATAGGAGCAAGCATAAAACCATCTTGATTTGAACACTAGCGTCGAATCGTTCTTGGTGGTCTAACGGCTGGAACGCGACCGTGTCGTTGTCTTTAATACGAGCATAAAAAAGCAATCCCTGGCGGGAGGTATCCGGAACATTTGAAAAGGTTGCAATAGTGCCGTTGGCAATTAGTTCTTTGCCATTGTGTTTTGTATCCAGATCGTAGAAAGTGGTTAGGTGGGAACCATTGCCCGTGGTATAGATCAGCGTCCCGCTTTTGTGTATAGTCTCACTTTCCAATGCGTGATATACCTTTATTTGTGCCTTTAAATAGGCTTCGATAAATGGCGCGCATAAATACTGAATGGATTTTCGAAACAACGGTTTCATCCCGACAAATTCTTTATCTATAAAATCTGTTGCCAATGAAAACCCCACCGATTCCATAGGTATGGCAACCGTGAACGTATTGCTCTTTCCCAATAAATGGAGCGCATTATTTCTGTCATTGAATCGCATAAAATAAGGTTGTAATAATTTAGAAATCAATTCGGAGGCGATCATCCCAGCACTCATTTAATCCGGGATTCATCCTCGACCGACCTCATCATTACGATCGGCGGCCCTTTGGGAACAACCTTATGAATAACTTCCTTCACCTTGAAAACCGTATCCCTCTCGTCTCCCTTCCGGTCATAAAACACACACTCGCCCACACGGGGGATCACCTCTAGTTCGGCGAAACCTACGGTATCCTGGTCGCCACCGGGTACGAGAACTACAAATTCCACTTCGATCATAAAAAAAGTTTAATGGTTAAAAAATCTATTGTATTTACATTCGAAGTTAACCCGACGACAAAGTGCCCGCAATACCACTAGCTGTTTTGTGATATAAATCACTTTCCTGTCTTCCAGTGAACCAATTATTCCACGAGGCTTTTTTCTCCCCCCTCCCGTCCCCCCGCTGGGGGGAGGCGGTTTTTATAGGATATTGGTAGGGAGGAAAAGCTATTCTTCCATAAAATGTATCCGCTTAATGTAGATGAGAGAGGGGCGCTAAGATTCATAATTGCGTAGCGTTCCATCGGCGCGGCGAGGGGCGGCCTGGCCGGGATCAGTCAAACTTCCCTTCTGCCTGGTCCCATTTCTTTTGTAGCGCGCTGGCTATCTTCTTGGTGAAGGCGAGCTTCTCCTTTTTCCGGTTGCGTAAAACCCGGGACCGGTCATAGATGTTGGCAACCGTCTTGCCCAGCGCCAGCCTTGCCCATTTCTGCAGCCTGCTAATATCGGCCGGTTGTCCCTGGTACTTCACAGCTCCTACCGCCTGGATACCGAACAGCAGTTCGGCCAGGTCCGCATCCGAGGCCGCCCAACTGTAGCCGAGATCCGCGGCCGACACCGTACCCGCGGAAAGTAGCGCCCGCTCCTCCCGCAGCCACTCGCTGTAAGCATGCATAGCCAAACACCAGGCGGCCCGATAGCTGGCCAGCGTGGCGCCCTCCAGGTCGATCACCATCGCCAAGGGATCAAAGATCCGACCCTGCGTATACCTCCGCGTGAATTGCTCATCGAGGCCCCCGGCCTGGTAATACCGCCAAAATTTACCATTGCTTTGAAAAAAAGAAATAACCCGGTTCTCTTGCTCCCGCACCATTGCCGGCCAATCGTCTGCAGGCGCAGCTCCGCGATGCAACTCCAGGTCATACAGCCAGATATAAAGCAGATACTTTGCATGGAAAGCCGGCCAAACATCCCGGAAGTATGCTAATTCCGCGGCTTCATTCCGCATCACTTTTAGCCCCTGCGCGCGGACCTTGCCGATCCTTTCCCGGATCTGCCCTATCCCGTGAAGATAGCGCTCAGGGCCCTGCCGGATCTTGGTGCTCTGCTTTAAGGCTTTTTCCAGTTCGGTAAACAAGGAATCAAAAGGTTTCGTCATGGCCGCTTCGTTTTGAATTATGCTCCGAAACTAAAACAGCCGGCAATCTCCTGCACAGGAGAACCCCGGCAGGATCTAAAATCCCCATAAATTCGCAAGTATGCCACCGAACTACACGTATTACCATGCTCCTTGTCTACGCATAGATACGTAGCGACTTCAGCATTGCGCCAACAGAAAAGCCGCCCAGGCAGTTGGCGGCTTCAATATTTTACTTAAAGCACAATAGAGTTTTGAGATCAGCGCCCTTATTGGCGGCATTATTTCGCGCCCAGTTCCTTTTTTACTTTCTTTACCAATGAGACGGGAACCTCCAATAGTTCGGCGATCTTTCCGGGTGTGAAATCCGAATGCGTCAGCAGAGACCGTACGGCTTTCTCCAAGCCTTCCTGGACTGCTTCCTCCCGCCTTATTTCCGCTAATTGCTCAAAGTACCCCATAGCATTTTTTCTTTCAAAAATTTCATCTGTTCGTTCCATAAATTTAAGATTTATTTCCGGTGTTTTGAACACCACGTAATTATTTAGAAAGCTCATCATCACCTTCATTTTATTCTCGCCGAAGATAGCCAACCTTTGCTTCAATAATTTGGCTACCAATTCTTTATGTTCATAAAGGACATTATCTCGTTCCTCGTCCGTGCCTTTGACCTGCAAAAGCACTTCCCTGGCCACCAGCAGCACAACCGCAAATGGGTTCGTACTTGCCTGTAATTCCTGGTCGCTATAATCTTTAATGCATATCGCCTTATACTCGTACCGCGCACGCATCCACAAACAACGATCTTCAAAAACTCCCGGGCTCTTCTTGCCACCTTTTCCCGTTAGAATCGCAATCGCCGCCACGGAGTGGCCGTGTTTCAGAAACAATCTCGCGAAGTATTCCCACATGCGTTTCGGAAACTCCTTGCTGTAACTGCCTTGCACTTCCAGATGGAGTAATATCCAGCGTTCCGATCCGTTGCGGAGATACACCTTCACCAACTTGTCGACCACCCGGCTACGCGAGGGCGTCGTCGGTTGGGGGTACATCTCGGTCAGCTCCTTATCAAGATATTGAAAGCCACGATCCAGGTCCAGCTCTTTTCCAATATCCGGGTCGACAAAAAGCAATAGATCCTTCATCACTTCCTCCAACACGCTTTTCCAAAGCACATCATATTTCGGCCTGATCATAACCTGTCATTAAGTGTAAAGCAAATATTTTACTTACGCAAGAAGCAGGTCTGGCGTAAGATTTATGAAGCGGCAAAAAGTGAGGGTTGAAAACTGGCGAGAACAATACAAAGATACGAAACCGGGAAAGTCAAAAAAATAATTTCTAACGGGTAGGGACAATGAAAATTCAGAATTTGAAATTCTTATGGGGGGATTTCGTGTTGGGAACTAACAACTCTCTTACATCAACATCCAAGATATCGGCAAGCTCGAAGAGCGTCGCAATCGTTGGCTGAAATTTTTGCGTGCAATATCCCGAAATAGTTTCCTCTCGTTTGCCGGCTTTAGCCGCCAACACCTTTCCGGTTATTCCTTTCTCTGCCATGACTTCGGCAATTCGATTATACCGTTTAGAATCGCTCATACTTTCTATGGCTTTAACAATGCTTTAACAGAAATTATTGAAGTATTTATTAAAATAATTTAAGTAATACTTAAATTTACATAACAGTTAGGGTTGACCGTACCCGGGTCCGTACCCCTATGAAACTTTCCTTCCATACTCAAAGCTCAAATATATGTCTTTTGAATTTCATATCGTGAAACCGCAACCACGTTTCCTCACCATCTCCGAATCGATAAAATTTTATCCCCGCATAGTACTGTCCGGCGCATGGTTGGCGCAGTGGGCGTTTACTCCCGGTGACCGTCCCACCGCTCTTTTCGTTTCTGCCGGTCATATGCTGGTAAAGGTTGAACCAACGAATGCTGCGGAGCCTGAGACGCTACCCATCGTAAAAAATCGCAGATCCCATCCTCTGGCAGTATCAACCAATAGCACTACCAACATGCCACAGATCACGATCACCGGAGCCTGGCTGCGGGATTGGGGTTTCAGAAAGGGCGACCTCATTTCCGTGGTAAAGGAAGATCACAGCGTCATGGCCATCACACTCAAAATGCACGCCCAGGAGTGGCAGGTGGAACGCATGAACCGGGAGCAGGAACGCGAGAAATCGCGCGTCCGGTCGTTGTTGAAGCAATACAAATCCGAGTACCCGGACATCTTCCAGCAAGTGGCAAATCCGGCAAAAAGACACATCAGCAAGCTGAGACCCGTGGGGCCGGCTCAGCCGTCCCTGTTCGACCAGATCATGGCCGCAACCCGCGAATACAACGCCGACATTGCAGCACGTTCAACTACCCCGTTCCGCGGCTAGTTGAACCCACACCCAACGCGGCAAATGCCCTTAACGAAAAACGAAACCACCCATGGAAGCTCTGAATCAAAGTTGGCGGGAACGGTCTACGAGTGACATCCCTTTAGAGCGGCTGCGCCAGCTGAGGCCGGACGAACTCAGTAACGAGGAACTAATAGCAATACTTGTCGGCTGCGGAACTGGAGGCTGTGACGGCGTTGCATTAGCATCGAGGGTACTCGCCGCCTGTGACAACCGGCTATCGAACCTTTGCAAATGCACCATCGGCGATCTAATGCGGGTTGGCGGTATTGGTCATGCCAAAGCCGGCGCGCTCATCGCCTATGCTGAACTAAGCCGCCGCCGGCAATCGGAAGAAGCCCTCGAAAAACCAATGATCAACAAAATCACCGAAGCAGCCGACTATCTCGCCCCCCGATTCCGGGACCTGCGTCAGGTCGCTTATGGTGTTCTCTACCTCGGTCAAAAGGGCGAGTTGATCAATTTCGAGATGCCTTTCATAGGTGGATTGACGAGCGCCACGATCGATATCCGGCTCATTTTAAAGAGGGCATTGCGACTTTATGCGATCAGTATCATCCTTTGCCATAATCAGCTATCGGTTACAGCCCAGCCAAGTAAAGAGGACGAAGACCTTCACAAACGCCTAGGCGCCGCAGCAAGGACTATGGATATCAAATTACTCGATCACTTCATTATCGGCGAAAACAATTATTACAGTTTTGCCGAAGAAGGCAAGCTGTCGTAAGACTTATCGCTCCTATCAAATCTTAAAAACCTGGTATATGGAACATTCCACTCCCGATCTTCAAGCCCAGATCGACAAGATCAATCAATATAGCCTTGTCGCCTATCTCAAATTGCTCGGCTATACGCCGACCCATATTAGCAAGAAATTTACCACCTTCGACATTCCCGGCGATAGCACCGAGGCGACCCTGGTCGTTAACAACAAGACAAACCGGTTCCGCTTAGATGTCGCCATGTCCGACGGTGGCATCGTTGACTTCGTCAGCCTGCTGTTTCGGGCTAAACCCGAAGACATCCTCGCGGATATTGTTCCCTACCGCCTGGATCAGCTCATGTCCGCCGATGCAGAGAAAAACAAGGGTTGACCCCAATCCAATAGTCCACTTTTTAAAAACAAAATATTATGACACTTCTCCCTACCGATCTGCAAGCTCAGATCGACAAGATCAACGAATACAGCCTGGTCACCTATCTTAAAATGCTCGGCTATACTCCGGCCTATGTCAGTAATGAAGTGACGATCTTCCATATTCCCGTGGATAACTCACAGGATGCTGCCCTGATCGTGAATCACTACACCAATCGCTTCCATTTATCCATGTGGGTCCCCCGCGGTAGCATCCTCGACCTGGCCAGCCTGCTGTTTCGGGCCAAACCCAAGGACATCCTCTCGGACATCGTACCCTACCGTCTGGACCAGCTCATGTCCGCTGAAGCAAGCAAAAACGGGGAGGTAGAATAAGTGGGGACCAGGCAGTATCAGGAACATCCGCATCGTTGCGACGCATTCCTTTCATCGGTGGTGGGTCGATGGGGCAATGTCTGAACCGACATGGCGCGCGACCGGTCCGCAGTCGGGGGCTTGGGGCGGCGCGATGCGCCGCTGCCACATGTTGCATGAGACACCCGCGCTAAAGGGCCATCACCTTTCAAAATTATCATATGCCACACCCCATAATTATCATCGAGCTATCCAAGAACAAATTCGAAGCCCTGTACAGCAACTTCGAACTATCCTTTATCCTGGTCAACCGAAAGGACGACAACAACGATGACGTCACCATCGCCGGCCCCTACACGCCAACCGTCTCAACCCACGATCTCTCCAAGGTTATCGATGGAATAGCTATTCTGCATGACGTCCTGGATCGCCGAGGTGAAGAACCCTTTTCCTCAACAGAGGAGACGCCCTGAAGAGGCGCCTCCGGATCCATGTCATCGCTTTGCAATCTTTTTCACCAGCCCGTAGAACTCTTCCGCCTCCGCCTTTTGGAGGATCTCGCCGGCCAGTTCCTGCAGCTTTGCCTGGTCCTCCGCTGACATGATCCTTTTCACCAGATTAGCTGGATCACCGGACTGTAAACTCTGTTCTACCGCCATAGCCAGGAACAAACCCATCTTACAGCTGATCCGCAGATCCACCTTCACACTACGGTTCAGGTCCCGCAATTTCAAGAACGAATCGATCAGCTCCTCATGCTCTTGCACATTTGCCATACTTCACAGTTTTTAAAGATAAACAATCAGTAACGACACAAAAATAGACCGCAATGTCATCCCCCACCTATACAGTATACGGCTAGGTATTGGAATCCGGCGGCCGTCGTTCTATCTTCACCGTGTGAAGTAAGAAAATCGTGAAGTATGGAACAACTCTCCTTTGAGGTGATCAACCGCATCGACCTGGTTGACTTCCTCTCGACGATCGGTATCGAACCGAAAAGAATAAAAGCCCATCTTTTTTATTACATTTCGCCGCTTGCCGGCCATCCGCAGCACCGCGCGACCTTTATTGTCAACCGCGGCCTGAACTGCTGGCGGGAAACAACCACCAGGCAAACCGGAACCCTGGCCGACCTCGCCGTCCAACTGTACAATTGCACCATCGGCGAACTCACCGCGATCCTCCGATCGGCCCTTCCACCCGTGCTACAATCCGCCGCCGTCGCCATCAAAAACACCCCTCCGGCGATCACCATCGAACGAACCCACCCGATCCGCTCCACCTATCTGGAGAACTTCCTTTGGGAGCGCCGTATCCCGCTCGATGTAGCACGGGAATATTGCATCGAAGCCTGGTATAGCCGTGGGAACAAGACCTATGCCGCTCTGGCCTTACCCAACGACGACGGCGGTTTTGAACTCTTTGACCGATACCAAATGAATCGCATACCACCTTCCGGACCCACATATATCCGTCACGGGTCAATATCACTCGCCGTCTTCCGATATGCCCCGGACCTGCTTACCTACGTGTCACTCATATCCGTGCCGGCTTCCCGCATCTCCGATCTGCTGGTTCTGAATGGGCCCGTCGCATTCCCCGTCGTGCAAGCAATTCTTGCCGGCTACCGTGAAAGTCACCTGTTTCTTCCCAATGACGCCGCCGGCATCCTTTTCAGTAAACAAGCTATCCGCGCACTTCCGCAGTGCCAGGACCATCGGGGAATGTATGCCGGTTATCCTTGCCTCAACGATTGGGTATGCCATCCGGGAAGCGCTTTGGCCCCCAAAATGCTCCCTTCCCTGATCCAGACGACAAATACCCCAGGCAAACCGAAAACAGCCCAAAAATCGCCTAAAAAGCCCCTACCCGTGAAACCCGCAAGGTGAACAGATGTAGCACCCCCCTATGTAGCACGGCCCAACCATGAATACACACGAACAGCATTTCATCAACATTAAACAGCAAAAGACCATGGATCAGCAACAACCCAAAAGGACGCAGTGGATCACCATCCGCATGTCGCCAGAAGAGCACCAGGAAGCCGAAAGGCTTAGCAAAGAGACAACTTGCCGGTCATTGAGCGAATATGCGCGCAACGCCGTGCTGGGAAAGCCGGTCGTCATGAACTTTCGTAACCGGTCCCTCGACGATTTCAATACGGACATGATCGCGTTGCAGAATGAGCTGAATGCCATCGGCAAGAACTTCAACCAGTTGGTTCGCCGCCTGCACACGCTCAAGCATGTCCCGGACATCCGGCAATGGATGCTCATCAACGAGGAAGACAAGACCAGGCTTTTCCGGCATATCGAAACGATTTCAAACACCATTTCTAAAGCTTATCAATTATGGTTGCGCGTTTACAACCCAGCTCAAACATCGCCCGAATCCTCCGGTACAACGAGGAAAAAGTAGCACAGGGCCACGCAGAATTTATTCATCTGAAGAATTTTTTGCAAAGCAAAAACAACATTACCAACGACGATAAAGCCGAAAGATTTCAGCGCCTCAATGAACTCAACACCCGCGCCGTAACCAAAATGTTGCACATTTCCGTGAACTTTCAGCCAAGGGAAAAGCTTACCAAAGACGAATTATCGGCGATAGCGGACCGGTATATGGAAGGCCTCAAAATGCAAAAGCATCCCTATCTCGTCTACCAGCATAACGATGCGAACCATCCGCATATCCATATCGTGACATCGCTGGTCCGGTCCGATGGTACGCGCGTCGATACCCACCACATGGGCCGCCGGCTGTCCGCACCCACCTGTAAAGCCATCGAGCAGGAATTCCATTTGCTTCCGTCTAAGTCGCCAAAACAAGCCCCTGTCCTGCCGCCCGAAGAGGTCCGCAAGTTTGCGCCCGGCGATCCGACACCGGTCTCCCAATCTGTGGAACGCATCGTTGCCAGCGTCAACAAGCACTACCATTTTAGCAATCTCAATGAGTATAACGCCATTCTCCGCGCCTACAATGTCACGGCGGAAACCGGCAATCCCGGCACCAAGACCCGCCGATATGGGGGCATTTATTATGTCGCGCTCGACGACCAGGGCAACAAGGTCTGTCCGCCGATCATGGCTTCCAGGCTGCCCAGCCGGCCAACCCTGCCCCGGCTCCAGGACAAATTCCTCCATCCTGATCCCCGGCATCTTGACCACCTGGCATCGATCCGTCACCGTATCAACTGGGCCCTTGACCAGCAGCAGGCCAACCTCCGGCAGTTCGTCGCCCGGCTTCAGCGCGACGGCATCGAGATCGTTATGCCGCCCGCCAACGGGCGTAATACGCATGACCAGATCTATGTCGATCACCGCACCCACACCACGGTCAGCGGCGATACACTCGGCCCGGGCTATACTACAGAAGCGGTCGCCAAAGCTATAGGGAACGCGCAGCAAGCGGACCTGGTCAGTCGGCATTCGGCCGAGTTAAAACACGCCCCGCACTTCAACGCCAGCGTTCCGCAATTGCTGTCGGCCGTCCTGAAAACAGGGCCCGGCGATCCGGGCGCCAACGATTTCGGCCTGGACCAACACCTCGGTCCACGGCATAAACTATAACCATCACTTTGGTAAAACATAGCTATATGCAACCTGCAAACGATAACCAATTCCGCGAACTCCGCAACCTCGGGGCGGCATGCTGCGCCGCCCTGCTGTTGGTTCACTACTATTACTTCTGTCACCTGGGTTTCGAGGCGTGGTCGCTCACCCATCCGATCGCCGACCGGCTCGCGGCGGGCCTTGCCGGCAAAGGATTCCTCCGGCAACCGGCCGGTTCACTGACGCTCGTGCTCCTGGCGCTGGCAAGCACCACGATCGGCGCCAAGGCGCCTCCGCAGGTCAAATCCAGGCAATTGCTTACCCTCCTGGTTATTGGCCTCCCGCTTTATTTCGGCGGGTACTTACTGCTGCATCTCGATGCCGACCCGCGGCTCCTGACCACGGTTTACATTGCAGTCACCCTCGCCGGCCTCGGTATCTTATATCTCGTGATCCGCGGTCTTACCGGCCTGATCACCTGGCCGGCCAAACGCGCCATCTTCAATCAATACAACGAGAGCTTCCCCCAGGAGGAACGCCGTCTCCCCCACCCTAATTTTTTCCATCTCAGGGGCCGCTATCGCTTCCAGAACCAGTGGCGGCAGAATGTCATCAACCTGGACATCTACCGCGGCACCATGGTAATGGGCTCCCCCGGCTCGGGAAAGACCCGGTATATTTTCAAGCAGCTCATCCGCCAGTCCATCGAACGAGGCATGGCCCTATTCGTCTTCGATCTCAAATACGATGGCCTGACCCGGTTTGTCTACCACGAACTGGAAAGGGTACGGCCCAGCCTCAAAAAGACCCCACAATTCTATTCCTTCAACTTCGATCACCTCGACAACCGCTGCAACGTCCTTGCGCCCGCGACCCTCGAAGACATGTCCGACGCCATCGAATGCGCCCGTACGCTTTTCTACGGCATCAACCGGCGTGCAGCGAAAATGCAGGGAGAATTCTTCGTGGAATCGGCCGTCAATTTCTTTGCCGCGAATATCTGGTTTTTGCGCCGGTATGAGAACGGCAAGTACTGCACCCTGCCCCATCTCATCGAACTCATGTCCACCGACTACGCCCGTCTCTTCAGTATACTGGCGTCCTATCCCGACCTGCTTACGTTAACCCAGCCGTTCCGGGATGCCCTCGTTCACAATGTCATGGACCAGTTGCAAGGTCAGCTGGACAGCGCCCGTATTCCGCTTTTCTCCCTGGTCTCGCCCAGGCTCTATTACCTGCTTTCCGCCAGCGATTTCAACCTGGACATCAACAATCCGGCGGCGCCGAAGATCGTTTGCCTGGGTTCCGACCCGCAAAAGCAACATATCTATGGCGCCGTGATCAGCCTCTTCGTCAGCCGCCTGCTCAAGACCATCAACCGCAAGGGCGGCCTACCCTGCCAGGTCTATATCGATGAATTCCCCAGCTTTCACTGCCTGAATATGGACACCACGCTGGCTACCTGTCGCGAGCATCAGATCGGTATCGTCCTGGGTATCCAGACCCTCGACCAACTGCGCAAGGAATATGGCCGCGATCACGCGGATGCCCTCATGAACCTCCCGGCGAATCTCCTGACCAGCCAGGTCACGGGCGACTCGGCAAAGTTTACCAGCGAGCTGATGGGAAAGATCCTGCAGGAACGCTCAACCGTCAATACCAATAACCGCGGCACCTCCACCAGCCAGAGTCTCCAGCTCGATCCAGCGCTGCCCGCCAGCAAGATCGCTACGCTTTCATCCGGCGAGTTCGTGGGCATCACCGCCGACAGCCCCGACCAGCCGATGCCGCTCAAGGCCTTCCATTGCCAGGTCAAGCTCGATCCGGAAACGCAGCCGGAAGGAATATCTATGCCGGTCCGAAAAATAACAAAGGAGGTCGTAGACCAGACCTTTCAACGCATACAAGAGGATGTCAGGCTGCTGGTGGAGGCCCGCTTAGAAGAAATGCGCCAAACACCGGACCTCGCCCGACTGATCCTTAATCCCAAGGTCGGCGCCCGGCGCAGGAAGCAAACGAAATTATAGGATGCAAAGGCCGAGTAAGTTCCTATTGCTCCTGAAAGGAGCTCCATACACGTCAGACTTTGGAGGAAAAATCATCGTTTTGGCCAATTCATATTTCCGTCTGATCCGAACATTGTTCAATCGTGCTGTTGGCCAGAACTTATCGCTATACATCACTTTGCCATATTGATATTTTTCATTACCGCCCCGCCATTGACCGCTATGAGCGCGCTAAAACGAAGCCCTTCATCGATGTAGCCACCTGGATGGCCAAGGCCCTGGGCGTCCGACTGAGCTGGCTTGTAGGAAATATTGATGAAGGGCTCGATGCAGCTACCCTTTACCGCCTTCACGATATTAAAAAACTCTCCCCAAAAAATAAGGAACTCGTGTTCGAGTTCCCTGATTACTTTATCAGCGACAGAAAAGCTCTTACCACTCTATTGTCGAACTCAAACTCATTAACACAGGAAAACCGCCTTCAAAATACATCGATTTCATTTAAAAGACGTGTCATTCAGTTTAACCCATTCTGTATCCTTTTTAATAGACCCGCTATCTGTCAAGACGATATACAAAACGGTGTCATTAATTAGCTTTGATTCTTGCAAATAATTTTTGGGGAAATTTGCTATCACACCATTATTTCGTAAGTCTTTGGTGCTTCTCACCTGAATCACCTCCTTTGTAGTTGCGCCCATATCGACAAAATATATACTTATTTTATCTCCCTTGGAGGTAGTATATGAAGATAATAGCCTATCGTTGTTTTCATACAGATTGCAGCTAAATAAAAGCAACATGAAGCAATTTAGCACCTTTGTGATATTATTTCTTTTCATTATTGTGGTAATAGTTTACACCTGAGATAATCATTTTTTGGTCTTCGGGATCGTCGCCATACGGCGGAAGCATTTGCCCGGGAATGCTATAAGATTGCCCTTGTTCTCCGTAATACCTTATGGATGGACTATAAATTTGCCATTCTGGTTTCGATGTGCCAGCTGCCATTTGAGCTTCCCCGGCCTGTCGTAGAAGAAACTCTTCGCCTCCAAACCATGTTGCCGACCCGGTTGCCCCATAGTGATAGTTACCCAAATCTTCTGAACTATATTGATTACCTTCAAACGAATATGTAGTTTGAGTTCCGTTTGCTCTATCGTATGAATGAGAAAAACCGTAAATTAAACTTTTGTTGTTCTTCAAATCCCATTCTCCATGACCATGCACAAGTTTTTTGTATGTTGAAGGCAATATTATACCACTCGCATACTTAATATCCTTCTTTAGCAAGTTAGAAAAAATTTCGGAAGCATCTATTGTTCCGCCAAGTTTTCCAATAGAATGAGACGATTTATCTAAAAAGTGAAAAACACTTACATTATTGCTTTTGCCATCATTTTGCAATACGTGACCATCGTTTGACAATACGAGGCCTTCGGCGCCAAAAGGATTCTCTTGCCCGGAAACATCAGTATAGCTCTCTTGTTCCCCCTCTTCCGCGTTGCCGACAATTATATTTGAAATCTCCCCCGTAGCTTTGTTCATGACTCGAATAAAGTTTACCATTTGATTGCCGTCATCATTGTTGTCCTCGCCTTGCATCCCATTTTTATCAATATATCGAAGGGGGTTATCATAGGCGAAATTATATGGCGACCATCTCCTGTTAACAGCCGCCAAGGGATCAATCCCATGCCACATCCCTAACTGCGGATCCTGAAACCGAGCCCCATAGTCATATTCTTCCAGCCCGCTTCCATCCGCGAACTCCTGGTTCTGCAGCTCCTTCCCACTATAACGATACTTGTTTTGGGCATATCGCGTCTTCACCGCCTTGTCCGATATCCCCGCCATGGTCAGCCCAAACGGATAATAATGGTCCTCTTCCAAAAGAGGCCCGCTAAAATGCTGCACCGACAAATTGTCAAAGAACACCGGCCAGTTAGGCGTCTCATTACTTACCCAAATATACAAATACCCGCTATGGTTTAGCTTTATTGTCGTAGCCAGGGTCCGCAGGGCATCCGGCTGGCCCACGGGGATAGCCCCGCTCTGCCCGTTCCCGGACACATAGTTAAACTGGTTGTCTACCAGCATCCAGTTCAGGTAGGCCTTCGGCATCGAGAGTGTATTGGTATCGACCGCTGGTAAAAAGGCGTTCACGGCATTGTACACCGGCCCCGTCGACGGCGCCGTCATCGTGGCGATCGCCTGTTCACCGCCACCTGTGAGGGCCCCTAGTCCTGATGCCAAAGAATTGACTACATTGTTGAACGAACTGTTCGGCGAAGGCACCGCGCCCGTTGAGTTATAGAAAGCGTATACTCCCACCGAGATCGAATCCCCGTTCATCACCTTCAGGAGCAGCGCCGGTCCCATCTTCTGCCCGGCCCCATCCACCTTGGCCACTGAGTCATTAGGCTGTGGCCCATTGGGCTCCGTCGGGAAACCGCCACCCGGAACCAGGTTGGCCGCATAGCTTGTCGAATCGATGTTGTAGAACAATGCATTCTCGGTAGTGCGAAAGGCGCCTTCCATGGTCGCCATATACTGCGCCGTGTCCTTCTCCTGCGTAAGCAGGATACGGGTGTTACCAAGATGATCCCGCTCATAAAAATCATACTGCCAGCTATATGCCGAATCTCCGTTCACATATTTCTGAAAGGCCCATCGTGCCCGCCCTTCCTCGTGGCCCACAAACTCGAGGGTGTCCGTACCACCGGTAGTGTTCGTCAAGGTTGTCCGACGCTGATATTGGAATCCATCCAGGTAAAGTGTTGTTGTCGCCATGGAAGCCGCACTGTCGACCGTTTGTTTGGTCAGCCTATTCCCAGCGGCATCATAGGTATAGAAGATATTACCCTTGCCCTTCATATGCACCTGCTGCGGTAGATTGAGATAGTTATAATAAATGCTGTCAATACCCTTGTTGTTGTCGATCGTCAGGTTGCCATTGCCGTCATAGCGGTAATCCGAATCCGCCTTGGCCCCTTTGTAATGAAAATCCCCCAACGTGCTGGCCGTATCGTTGGCAGCATCCTGCACCTGCGTCAGCTTATTGCTGGACCCGCCCAATTCATAAGTATATGTTAACTGGTCGATGAGACCCGTGGGGCTGCCCAGCTTATACCCATGCTGGTTCATGCTGAGGATATTCCCATTTGCATCGTAGCCGAGGCTGTCGACGGTATAGTCCATGTGATTCTTGCTCCAGCCGCTACTGCCATAGTTATCGAGGTAGGTAGCTCCCCTCAGCCGATTCACAGGATCATAGGTAAAATCATATTTCCGGTCGACCTGATCACCCGCACTCTTCCAGACCATTCCGGCGATATTGCCATTATAGGCCGGCGTGAGATAGGTCGTCCCTGAAATGCTGGTCGGATTATCATATCCCAACTCCAGGCCAAAATAATGCTGGGTCGTTCCCCCGACATAGTTCTTATTGATCCCTGTGACCCAACCGCGAATATTGTAATCGTATACCATGCTATCCAGCGGCTGGCCCGTAGCCGGGTTTTTGCCCAGGTATTTGGTTCGCAGCTGCCCCAGCTCGTTGTATTGTATACTGTCTATCAGTTGGTCGGAAGAAGCTCCATCGATGTTCTTATACATACTCGTCACCCGGAAATTGGCGTCATAATTTGTCTTTGTCAGCACCTGGTGGTACTGTGCCGAATTGTTTAGTTTTGCCTGCCCCAGCAAGGTCCGCAACGGCTTGCCGGTAAAATCATACTGCGTGGTTACGGTATCGTGTCCGCCGGTATAGTTGATGCTCTCGGTTTGGATCAGCCGTGCCCGGTCGTCGTAGAAATTCTCGGCGAAAAGATATTGGCCAGACGGAAGCGCGTTGCCAGACAAGACCTCTGTCATAGCACCTGTTATTTCACCGCGTGTAATTGGATGCGCCGTCAAAGGCACTGCATATATTGGCCCTGCGTTATAGTTCGTGATAAAAGCCGTGCTGCTTACAGAAGCCATGGAGCCAGACAGTCCCGAAGCCGCATTGATTGCCGTGTAATCGTCATAGAAAGTCCTTGTATGCAAATCGGATGTGTAACTGGCTATCGTCGGATAGGTCGGACTTTGCATGGCTGCAGCAGTGTGGTACGCCAGGTTGTTATAGTTAACAAGGTCCGTTATCAGTCCCGTCGAATCCGGCCGGTCCAACCCATCATAACAGGTGAACGACCATTTCTGCTGCGCCCTCAACAGGCTGTCCTGCACCATAACCTGACGGTCCCGTTCATCATAAACCAAATGTACCTCGCCTGCGCCTGGTATTTTTTTGATTATCACCCGTTTTCTTCCATCATATTCATAGCGGAAACACAATGCATCAGCGATTGACTGTGTCACGGTCCAGGTCGCGCCTGTATTGATAGCATTCACCGCCTTGGGGGGGATGATAAACTTTAAGTTGTCCATTTGATCATACACATAATAAGTGCAAAGCCAGCCCACGTGCGCGGTTCCCGGCGACGCTACTGCCTGCTGTTTTCTTAGAATCAACAGACCATCCTTATCCTTGAACTCCACATTCTGAATCCCCTGTTCATCAGTCGTCACTGTCTCCGTGAGCTGTCCTGGCGCATAGGAGCCTCCGTCCACAGGAAGACTACCCATGTTGTACAGAATCGTCCATAAATGGACACTATCTGCCGAACCATTGGTATAATACTGTACCGACACACCTCGTCCGGCACCCACCCAACTATTACCCGGCGAATAACTAGCTTGGATTCGGTTGAGCGGTGAAGCTTCATAGACAACCCCACCGGCGTAATATTGATCGTTTGAGAATTGCGATCTGTTAAATGTTTCGAGTTCAAACAAAGCCGCGGGTTTATAATTTCCATCCGACCCAGGCGATGTATACGGCAGATAATGTGTCACTTCACGACCGTATGGGTCATATACCTGAACGGTCACCATATCTGCACCCAGCGGGCTCGTCTGTTTAGCAACTGCCTGGATCGGCCGTCCCAAGCCATCGTAATACTGCGTGCCCTGCTCCACATCGTGTATGTCAGTCAATCCATTGGAGGTCGCCGTATCCGTTATTCCAGGCCGACGAAGATTCCTCGTACGTAAGTAGCTCCAATCTGCAATGGCAGCTCCTACGTCGATTTGAAGGGCCCTTGTGTTTACCGTTTGTCCATTACAGGATACCACCACTTGATAATAGGTCGACGTGGACAATACGCCGGGGTCGTAGGTTGTGCCTGTTCCCACTGTCGTCCAGGTACTACCATCAGGTGAGCTTTGCCAGGCATATCCGTAAGACAATCCACAACTTCCGCCGGAGGCGGGGGCTACCGTTAAAGGGCCCGGATCCGAGCCAGCCGCCAGGGTCAGCGCTCCCGGATTTATGGAGCCAGCAGCTAACGGCTGAGACAACACAATTGTAGAAGAAGCCGAAAGCGGACTTCCGCATCCGCTTGCAATGACACTAACTGCCGCACTACCTGAGAAATAGGGATTCCATGTAATAGTAGCTGTATTACCGGACGTAGTTATTTCCCCTGCCCCTTGATCCCCCATAGGAAATAACGACCAATTGTAGGTGGCCGCATTGGCGGCACTCGAAGTATAGGTACTCGAACTGCCCGTATTGACGACGGTGGCCGGACCGGATGGTGGCGTGGGCGCTCCCACCGTTCCTGTAACAACAACATTGGTACCTGTTGCGCCGGATGCATTACAACCCGTCGCCTGGACCGCCACCTGCGCACTGCCATAGAAAGAGGAATTCCAAGACACAGTACCAGTAGTGCCTGAACTAGCGATTGTACCAGCGGAAGAAGGGCTGATCGACCATAAGTACCCCGTGGCATTACTGGCTGTTCCCGTAGTGTAGACAATCGGAGAGCTACCCTGGCATAGCTGGCTCGTGCCGGACGGTGCCGACGCCGCAGCCACAGTTGGGGTGATGTTAATAGGAAAAGTAGTGCTTCCGGTTGTATTGCAACTGCCTACAGCATAAACCGAAATTGTCGCTGATCCGGTGAGGCTGGAGGGAAATGTGATCGGGCTGCCGGAAGCTCCATTTCCAACACCTGTCCCATTCACTGACCAGACAAAGTAACTGGCATTGCTCGCACTTGTGTTATAAGTAGTCGTAGCGGCTTGGCAAACAGTACTGGAACCGGTAATTGCCGTCGGGGTAGTCGCGAGCGGCTGCACGGAAACATTAGTCGAATTGGTGGAACTTGTATTACAAGTCGAATTTGTCCCATTTATACTTAGTGTAGCTGTTCCCGACCAACCAGATGCCCAGTTTACTGTTGCAGATGTACTGCTTCCATTGACGCTGCCGGCTGCCGAGGGAGAGACTGACCACGTATAACTGGTAAAATTTGTCCCTGAAGTTGTATAGGTCGTACCGGAACCCGGGCATACGGTTGCACTTCCACTTGGGTTGGCAAACGAGGGTTGAAGCACGGTTGTAGTAAGCGTAATGGTAGTGATTTTTGCAGTTGTGCATCCGGGCTTTGTACAAGAAATTATGCAGTATACTCCCTCTCCATTCGTAAGCGAACTGGTACTGTAGCTGCTTCCTGATCCATAAACATTTCTGCCATTAACATACCATGCATAACTGATCGTTGCACCGGTCGCATTAGCAAACTCTGCATCCTCCACAGTAAAGGTCACCGATGTTCCCGGGCAAATAGTAGAGGCGCTTGAATTATAGTCGTAGGAACCAGCTGTTGGGCACGCATATTCCATAGATGCAACATTAGTAGTGCTAACCGTGTCCTCCCTTTCTTCTTCAAGATTGGTCTGACTCTGGACATGCCCAAGCAGTCCCAGGCATCCATATGCTAATAAGATCGTCCTTTTCATCTTCATAAAAATTCGGCTTATTATTGTCCCTGATAATGATATTGATAAGTTTTCACAATATTTCCATCCTGGTCCTTCTGGTAGCTCAACCTTCCCAAATTGTCATAGAAATAGTAGGTGATTCGGTTAGCCACATCACATTCACTCGTTGTACCCACAAGAGGCTTCACTGTGTAGGTGGTCATTTGGGCGGTCGCCGGATAGAGTCGCAGTTCATCAATATATGTTGAACCACTGATTGTCAATGCGGACTGCCCGGTGACCTTATGCTCAAAGTAAGTCCACCCCTTAATTGTCTTTCCTTGTATTGGATAGCCGGCTAGAGTGCCAGGAATGTTAAGTGAACCACCACCCTTTATCCAGTAGGATACTATGTAGCTGCTATCGCTATTAAGAGTAGGACTGCTAATATTGCCACCGGATTGACCCAGGTTATAGCACATACTCCCGGTAGGTGCCGTAGTGTCCGCCGTAGCCGCTCCGACAAACGTCCAGTTGCCTGTCCCACCCGCTTCGAAACTGCTATAAGCGACCTGGCTATACGCCGCATTCTTGACCTCGGCCACGATGTAATTTTTTCCATAATCCCAGATCACTGCGTTCGTCATGCCCTTGGCCGTATATTGTAATATATTGGCATTGGAAGGATCGTAAACATCATAGGTAATCGTATCGGGGAAATTTGGGCTGCCATGTGGGATCGGGTTATTTTGAATTACGGCCTTGCTCTCCAGAATGAGACCACCTTTTTGTTCAAAGGAGCGATCATACTGGTATTTTAACGTGGTGTAGTTGGTCTCTTTCTGCAACGTTACGATATCTGCCAGGCGATTGCTGTCGACCATCGTCTGAAAAATTGGCAAAGTCGAGGTGGGACTATAAGGATAATAATATATGGTATTTTCGGTTCCTCCATCGGAACGGTCGCTCGACTTGGAGTCCATTTGATTGTAGTTGTCGTAGCCATAGTATGTATCCGAAGGCATGGGGCCATTTGCGTAGAACACAGTGTCATTTGTACGCGATAAAAGTGTCTGCACGTCGTAGATAGGAAAATAGCCCACCAGATTCTGCGGCATAGTTTCGGTATTGGTGACACCATCCATTGTGTATTCATAATAAAGGTTTCCATAAGGCAATATTCGAGCGCCGTAAAAGATCTCGGAAGGCGACAATTGATAAGTATTACTAAGATCCTCCACCATATTGCCCTTACTGTCGTATTTCGTTACCGTAGCAATACTTCCATTTTCCGGAGTATTGATGGATCGTACCGTTGGGATGCCACAATGCAAGACACGACTATAGATTGTCGGATTGTGAAGATCAACGTTATTATTAAAGGTGGTTACAGTCGATCCGATGCTGTTACCAAGGGAATCTACCTCCTGACGTGTCACCATGTCATAACCTACCCCGGTTATGGAGGCCATGGGGTTCGTGCCAAATACGCCGTTGACCGAAATCTGCGTCAACGTATAGGTGACCGTATACATAGCAGTTTGAGTCGCCAGGTTGAACAAGATATATGGCATCTGCTGCAATACAGGCTTGAAATCGATCTGCCTCCCCGTGCCATAAGTATAAGCTGTCCTCATTGCCTGCCTTCCGTCGCTGTTCAGGTGATTGACAGCATGTATTCGCAGCCCTCCCCCCTGTATATTGCTATTGGTCGGCTGCAGACCGGTCATCTGGCTCGTGTTCAATTGATTCAGCTCGTACTCAAACGTTACCTTGCCGCCCGTAGGGTATTGAATGCTTTGAAGCATGCACGCCTGCGCATAAGTACCGTTGGCATTCTTGTTATTGCCATTATCCCCCAATGAGGGCACTCCGACCTGCGTGGGATCGGGCACAAGACTGCTGTTCGTCAAGGCGCCATTATAAAAGCCCCAATAGTCTACTGCGTAAGAGTTTTTCTTTGGCAGCAAGGTAGGGTTGTAATTAAATTTATAGACGGCGCCGCCAGAACCAACCTCCCGAACATCAAGCAATTCCAGCCGAAGTAAACTCAAAGAATCCGAACTCAAAGTCCCACCATTGGTATCACCGTATCCATTGCCGCCTACAGAAGTCGAGTTGAAATAGGAATAATCCAGTTGCCAGGTCTTGACGCGATTGCCATTTGCATCCGAAATCCGTACACTATCCAACTTTTCACTCCCATTGATGTCTGATCTGTTGCTGGTATAGAAATCCAGGCGTCCCGTGGGAAATACAATTGCCTGGAGGAAAAAATATTGTTCGATGTTATAGGATGTCGTACTATAAGTGCCTTGTCCAAACCAGTAGGTATCCCCTATTGGATTAAAAGTGGCGAAATCATAGTTGCCATTGCCGCCGGGAGGAGGCGCGAACGTATTTGTACCCTCTGATACCAGCGACTGCAACTCTTGGCTTTGCACGGGATACCCATTATACGAAGCAGGAGTGGTAGCATATTGAAAGGAAATTTGCTTCTTATTTTTCGTGACAATCCTGCTTAGAAAGAATATTCGGCTCACTGTGTCTCCTCCCGTGAGGTACGGAGAAGTGTAGCCCTCCATACTTTGGCCACTGGTAACATTCAGGATGCTACTTTCCGTTTCGAAATAATAGCTATTGCCGGTTGGTGCGGTTACGCGGAACCCGCCGCTCGTCTTCTTGACGAGGTATCCCAATTTGTTCAATACAGCAATCCTACCAGGATTGTTAAAATCCAAAATAAATTTTATCGGCCCCTCCGGAAAGTTAGCGACAAAAAAATCTGGTTCGGAGTCATACCAACGTTGGGTAAACAATCCACTCTGCTGCACGCTAAACTGACCATTTACCGGAATGTAGTAGCTGGTAGCAACAGCGTACCCCTGCATAGCCTGCGGCTGGTTTATCGGATAAGGGCTTGTCCAGCCTGCTCCGTGCGAGCCTATCACTGGATCTAACTGATATAACGGCAATTGTACCGGAGAACCGTCGCCATTAGAAGGAAAATAATCGGGCAGTTGCTTCACAATGGGTCCTACTGGATCGGATCCATAATCGTCCCGGTCGTTAATGGTCTGGATCAGGCTGCCCATCTGGAGATCCCAGCCAAGCCCCACCCAGCTTGCCTCTTGTGTGACGTTGTTTCCCCGCGAGTGATAGGTAAGATTCACGGGTAGCTTCAAACCGTCAACGTTGATCTCGTATAAAGGCACTGAGATCTCCGGAATACCCGTGTATTCGCTCACTGGCATTTCTGTATATTTCTGGAATTGAAAAGCTGTAGGGCTGGAGGGATGCAGATTTACCAGATTATAAGCGTCTTCTTGTGCCCGGGCACTCCCCAGAACCAACAAACTAACCACCGCTGCAATAGCTTTAAGCTTCATTGGAATAGCTGATTTTAAATGATTACCATGTATATCCGATGCGAAATAAAAATGGCTGCGTCTGCGGCACCTGCTGATAGCTCAGAAAATCCCACAATAAGCTAACCGACGTCTTCTTGAATACCCGGTTCTTCAGCGACACAGTCTTCGTGACGCCGATCAAACCGCTCTTCGTCCAGTTCTGGATCAGTTTCAGATTCTGGAAAGAGGCGAATGGCGTCGTATAGTTGTATTCGAACCCGCCTGTGGCCGAGAAGCTCGATTTGATATGGATCTGCAGAAAACTCCGCAATCCCACACCCTGGTTGGAAAAGGCAATATGCTGGATACCATTCCCCCACCCCAGCTTGTAGCTGGCGCCGACGCCGATCACGTTGTTGTGTCCCAGCTTGTAGCCCAATGAAGCGCCAAAATCCGTGACCATCGGAAAGTAGTAGTTGGTATGCGTGGTCTGAAAGTCCGCGCCGTATTCGAGCCGCTTCCAGAAAGTCTTCGTCTTTTGATCATTGGGTTTGAAGTTGGGCATGTCCATGTCGCCATTACCCGTCCCCAGCGAGCTCAGCTTACTCTTGTAGGTGTCGAGCTGCGACTGCGCGTTCATCAGATTGGATTGCAAGGTCCCTTCACCTGCCGAGAGCCCGCCGGCGCCGCCCCCCGAAGACTCCGAACCGGCAGCCCCGGCAGCACTGCCCCCGGTGCCCGTTTGCGCCTGCACAAGCGCCGCGACCTGCGCCTTCGTTTGCAGTCCGTTGATGGCCTGCGGAGTACTGTAGTTCCCGGGCAAGTTGAACAAGCCGCCCAGCATCGAGTTGCTTTTCATGAAGGTCTGGAAGGCTGGTAGGCGGTTGAGTACCACAAGCGCCCTTTGCGTCAACTGGTCCGGATTTGTCCACATTTCTTTATACTGCCGGAGCTCCTGCGAGTAGTAATACACCTGCTGGTTCATCCCGCCATATAGCTTCGACAACGGTCCTGTCATCATTCCATGCTGCGCCAGGTATTGCCCGATGAGCTGCTTGCGCTGTTGTAGGAAGGCCTGCGCCTGGCTGGCATCGCCCATTTTGGCCTGCAAGACCTGCAGCTGTGTGCTGGCGCCCTGCAGATTGGACTGCACCTGTGGCGAAAGCTCCGAAAGGCCGGTCTGCTGCTTACCCCCACTAAGCAACGACGGATTTTGTTGCAGGAATTTTACCGTCCCCTGCAACGAATCCAGGTAGGCTGGGTACACACCCGAAAGGCCCTGCTTCCGCGCACCCGTGTCCTGCCGGATCTGCTGCTCCAGCGCTGCGTAACGCTGCGCGCTACCGGCAAAAAGCGCCTGTGCACCCGCCGGGTCGATCGCGGCCAGCTTGCGTTGCAGCTTTTGCTCGCGGGCCCGCATCTTTTGCAGATAGCTCTCTGTGACACCGGTGAGCTGCCCGTTGAGACCGGCCGCCTTGCGCTGGATACGGGCCAACAACTTGCCGGGAAAGCCAGCCGCCTTGCCTGCCAACGAATCGGCGGTTTGCGCCCGCACCACGCTTACGCCTGATATCACAATAACAAGTAGAAATGACTTCCACATAGATCGATCTGTTTTAAACGATTGGAATAACTTACCTCTATCTCCCAGTGCAAAGACATTTCCTTTCCTGCAGAAGCGGAAAATATCAAACTGATAATAACATCATAAGATGAATACTACCGCATTACCGTGAAGCGATCACTGGAATACATACGAGAAATAAAAAATAAAGGAATATAGCTGAAAGGCGGAGGGCGCAAAGGCTTGCGCTTATGGTAAGAAGTCTTTCTCATGGAAGCAGCGTTTAAGATTTAGGCGTAATGGTGAAAAGGTGGGTGCGGGATTACGATAACGAATTACGGAAAAGAAAATGAGATTCCCTATAAAACATTAAATGTTTTTTTGCAGTTTTCACGGGCGTGTTTATTTGCTAGTTTTTCGTGCAATATTTTCGGATATCCGTGCATAAAGCCCTGCCCTAAGTATTTACATTTATTTATTTTTAAATATCCACCTAATCACTTGCATTCATTTCAAATAGGATAAGGTTTAATGGTTATGGAACCTGATTAGTGAGGCCCGCTGGTAAACCAGCGGGCTTTTCCATCCCCTAATTGTTAATGTGATTTTTATCACCATCGATGCAAGGCGTCACATTAGCGGTGCCAAGACCGCTATCTTTATTGCGAACATGCCGGCAGAATAAAATCGACACTGCAACACCAGGCCGGAATTCCAAATAAACAAACCGCCTTGTCTTTTATGGAACGCTATATGATGATCCTAAAGTCGATCCGCAGAATGAATCCGGAGCTCGAACAAGCCCTCCTGGAAAACGTCTATCCGATCACCGTCCCCAAACAAGCCGTTTTACACGCTAGGCCGGGAATAAACGACAATATTTATTTCATTGAAAAAGGCCTGTTTCACTATTATTACCTCAAATCGGGCACGCAGGTTTCGATCGAGTTCAGGTGTGAAGACCAATTCATCCACTTGCTCGAGTCCTTCAACGGACGCGAACGCGACCCGGAACTGCATATAGAGGCCCTCGAAAACTCAACCCTATGGTGCATCCCCGGAACATTAGTGCGGGATCTCTATGGAAAGTATATCCGGTTCAGCATACAATACCTGGAAATAACGACCCGTGATTATCTTGCAGGAATGATCGCAGCCGACTGCTCCCGACCCGGCGAGGCGGCATCAAACTTCAAATCCTTGTGCTTCGGCTTTTCCCACCTGCTTCACCGCGTGCCGCTAAAATATCTTTCAAATTTCACGCAGATACCGGAGAAGGAACTGCAGCACCTGCTGGAAAGCCCCATAAAGTTGAACACCTATACAAAAAGACGGCGACGCAGCCGGCCAAAGGACGCTATGTGAGTCCTTTCACATCCAGGACACACAATGCGAGATTTCCCTGTTCCTTGACAATTCCTCACGAAAAGTCCTTAGTCTATATAGTAGAAAGTACATCACTATCAACCTGCCTTCCTCCTTGTTGAGGCATAGCACCTTGATCAAGTACATGTCGTCGGCAATCGGCTCCGCTTCCGAACAATCCACGACCGACATTAGTTCCCCATTGATGATATTTATATCCAGATACAACGCAGCCGCAATTTCCTGATCTGTCCTGATCGTATACAATGATCTCGGATCAACGAGGTCGCAACCTTTATTCATTAGAATAAAGACTTGTCCCGGCTGTACAATGCTGGCAAATTTGATGCAGTCGAATACATTACTCATAGAATGACTTTATGGTTAAAGCAAAACTACGTTCTCCTGTTGTTCAACCAAGGTGATAAAAATCACGTAATGGAAACGGGGCCGGCTCGCCGCCAACCCCGCTCTTTTCAAACCTCACAACTAAACCTAAACCCACTACCAACCTTTGCCCTAACCGGTCTTATGAACAAATTATTCGCTTATTCCGGCGGAACTTTTACGAGACCAAGGCGCAATCCCGCTTGTATCAATTCCAAGGGTGTCCTGGTGCCCAGCTTATAATTGATGTGCTGCCGATGTTTGTCTACCGTCCGCTTCGAGATGGACAACTCAACAGAGATCTGTTTATCGGTATAGCCATTCAAAATAAATGTCAGCACTTCCTTTTCCCTCCTGGTCAAACGCTCCAGGTCGTCGTACTTCCTGGACGCCGGATGCGTAAGCAGCTGCTGAGCGATCTCATTGCTATAAAACCGCTTCCCTGCCATCACCGTCCGTATGGCCATAACGAGAATGTCCAGACTAACATTCCGCAAGATGCATCCTTTTGCTCCAGCTCGTATTGCCCGCTCCGCCAGCGCACCGTCATCGGTATCGGTGAGGACGATCACACAAACCTGTGGCCACCGGGTCATGATCATTTCGGTCGCCTTGATACAGCCTCTACCCGGCAGATGGTACTCCATCAATACCACAGTGTACAACCCGGAGGCTATCACGGCAATCGCTTCTTCGGTGGTTTCAGCCACATCTACCTCGTACTGCTGCCAGGAACTCGTTTCCGCCAGCAGCGCTTTGATCCCCGCCCTGATAATAGGATGCTGATCCGCGACCAGAATGCGCAAGAGTGGTTTTGCTCTCACGCCCATATATCAATAGGTATTTATTACAACAGCCTATTGTAAAGCTAAGATGAGAAATGGGGAAGTCAAGGTGATAAAAGTCACCTAATGAATACGCCCGCGCATACGGCTAAGCGTTTCCCGGGACATGTCAAGGAAGGAAGCAAGGTCCCGAACCGAGACCCGGTTGATCAGCTCAGGCTGTGTCTGCAAGAGGAAAGTATAGCGTTCTTCGGCGGTCAGCATGCGTATATTTCGTGCCTGCCGGTGCCATATCCGAAGATATTTATTCGTGAGTACGCGGCCAACGACATTGAACTCGATAAAGGTCCGATACAAATAAACCAGTTCTTCGTACGTAATGTAGAAGAGCTCGCAATCCTCTAAGGCCTGGATAAAGTCCTCGCTCGCCACCTGGTCGTAAAAGCTATCAATGGACACCACCGTCTGCAACTCTCCAAAGAACCAATCCGACACCTCCCGGTGATGTACGATATAAAAACATTTGAGCAGTCCCCTGCGGATGAAGTATAAATTCCTGCATACCTGCCCTGCCGACAGCAACATCTCCTCCTGTTTTAGCGTGGTGGTCTTGGTGATTTTGCGCAGATGCGCCAGACATGCAGCGGAAAGGGGCCAACCTTCGGCCTCCGCAATTGAGTTTAGAAAGGACAAGAGCTCTTCGATAGGTTCCATAGACGATAAGGTTATTGAACAAGTTAATTTAATTAAGTCCCGTGTAGCCGCCAAGAGCGCATTAAGGAACTTGCGGTCGAATAAATATAGCCGTGTATAATTATCCTAAATAAAAACACTTATGCGTGCTCGCTCTCTGGCTGTAGCGGTCCCCGGGGTCCAGTCATGCGCGCACTATCTTACATGCATACCTGTTAAAGTGATTTATATCACAATCGTGGTTTGAAACCTCGGAGTTGACATTTCCCCATATTTTTCACTATAACTTTATAATCGTTGTACTATCATTAACTATTTAAACCTTCCAACAATGAACCGCAAACAGCTAGTTATTCCGCTGCTGGCAATGTCTATCATGGCCGCATGTGTCAAACACCAAACCCCTCCGACAGCAACCCAGGACAACCCGCAGGTGACCGAAGCCAAAACATGGTTCGAACAAAATGTGTTTAGCCGCTCACCTTCTCCCAACCCAAATAATCACCGGGCCACGCTTCCAAGGACCTTAAGATGGGATCAGGCTTCCGTCGTTACGATCTCCGGGTCTGCCGCCGTGGTAGTCCCTATCCAGTTCTCAAAAGATGTCTATCTGCGTGCTGATAATTCAGGCTCCGCTCTATTCCGTCTCTCTGAAGCCTCCCGGCTTGTCATCTACAAGGATTCACTAAATGCAACGACATACCAGCAGCTCACTTTTATCCCCGATAGCACCATGCACCCCGGCGACTCGACGTTCAGCGGCATAATGCTTTCCGAAGACTGGTCCGGCAATACGCTTGCCCGGCCCAGCCGCATCAACAGCCGCCCCGGGCGTACTACGGTCGACATCGTAGAGCAAATACAGGTATGCAATACCGTTTACGGCTACAACTATTCCGAAGACGATCCCAGCGACACCTACGAGTGGTCAGAAACGACCTGCACCATGTACAGTTTCGCTTCAGCGCCCCTCGGCGGCCATAGCGGCTTGTCAAGCCCCTTGCCCGTGACACGAACCCTTTCCCTTGCATACTTTAAAATTGCGCTTGTACCGCCCGCGAACGCCATTGGCAGCATAGCTGATTACATAAAATGCTTCAGTAACTACGGCGGTTCCGACCATACATACCAGGTTACCCTATGTGTTGATCAACCTGATCCAGGTACCACGGAACCCTGGGGCATATCTTCTACGGGTGTGGGAGGAAGCAGCGCAGGTGGCAACCCGGTGGACGTTGGCCATACGTTTCTCATCTTAACGGAGAATTTTTCCGGATACAGTATCGTTCGCAACGTCGGTTTTTATCCGTCGACAAATGTCTATCCCTGGTCAACTTCTGCTCAAGGAGCTCTTGGCAACGACGACGGTCATAATTACAATATCTCATTGACCGTTAATGTAGATAATGGCCAATTCTTCAATATTTTAAACTATATTTCCCAAGGTAACAATGCGGGTTATATGTATGACCTAAATACAAATAATTGCACAACATTCGCCCTAGATGCGTTAAGCGCCGGCAATGTTGTTATTCCGGCTACGGAAGGATCCTGGATGTTTAACGGCCATGGTTATGATCCCGGCGACTTGGGACAAAACATAAACAATATGACGCCATCTTCGAGCATGACTCGAAATAACAAATACAGTGATCATCCTAATCAATACACCTGTAATTGACATTTCTATGAAAAATACACTTCGTCTTTTCTTGCTATTGGCAAGTATATTTTCGAACATCGAAAATAGTTACGCTCAGAGCACAGCATGGCAGCAGTCGTCACATTGGACTTTATATAATCTCCGCGGAGTGAAGTTTTACAAAGTCAAAACAGACTCCCTTTCCTTTTATAATAGCCAGCCTTTAAACGACGATTCAATGCGCGATTTTCTAGCCACTGCGTCAGGACTTGCTTCCGAGCAGGCGCCGCTTTGGATGGGCGCATTCGTTACATCCTGTTTGATCGATGGCAAGATGCATAAAGTCGACATTAGCTCATATGGAACATTTTTCTTTGACGAAACCGCCAAGAAATATTACCAGGTAACACAGGACGTTCGAACGGACTGGTTGAATTATCTTGCCAATTCAGCTGGTTCCGTACCTTCAAAAAAATAACACCTTCATGGATTCCCAAAAAATCAGAAACATCTCCTATTCATTTATTGCATTTGCAATCTGGATCAGCGTAGTCCTGTTCATGTCAACTGGCAAATACAGTAACTCAGGAGTTGTTTCTGATTTTCAGATTTTGATTTTGGTCACAACGGTCCTCGCTGACATTGGAGGTAGTATCCTAATTATTATCCGCATATTTAAAGTCATCGACAAGAATGCGAATTTCCTGTACTGTTTTTTCGGCATCATGAATTGCACACTTGGCTTTAGCGGCATACTTTTTTATTTCATACACAAAATCAACTTAACAGGTCTTCATGATCTGCTGCTCAACCTTTTCATAGGGGTAATCATTTTATCGGATCTATTTTTCTTTTAATAATGTTTGAATGGAGAAAGTAGAAACAAATTTCAAATGAAAATCAAGAGACAGTGATTTAGTTGCCACCACCGCGGACGAGAACTGAGTTATGCTCAACGATAGCGGAAAATGCATCGACCGTGTAATCCCAAGCCGATATTCTGATCGTCAATATACTATTGTTTTTTTTTATCTCGTTGCTTCGCAAAGAATTTCTTGATTCCATTATTTTGAAAGGTCATCCGGGTTAAATCCGTACATAAGCTCATTTAACAAGGCGCCGGATTTTGGTCTGTTGGCCAAAGGAAGTTACAGGCGATGCATGTTGCAATAAGGATTAATGATGTTCTTGGCATTAGCTCGATTGCAATATATAAATACAAGGAATTGCGTGATTATTCCTAAAAATCGATATTTGCATATCATAAGGAGCGCCCCTAGCCGAAATGATCAAGTTCAAATGAAAAAGTACGCGACAATAAAAGAATACAATCTGCTATTGAAAAAATACATCGACAGCAAAGCCTTCGTGCAGATTTTTAGAACGGTTTGTGGCCAAGAAGAGAATTTATCTGGCTTTATTTTGGGAATGTCTAAGCGCTTTTTGTTTTTGCAATTGGATAATGAATTCATGTTTGACGGATATGCGGTGATCCGCCTGGACGATTTCGATAGCATCAGGCATTCGAGTTACGAAAAAACCCATCGAAAAATATTCAAGGCCGAAGGGCTTTTGACCAACGGATACGGATTTGATCGGCATCTACCGTTAGCCAGTTGGAAGGCTCTTTTGAGCGCCTTAAAAGCATATGAACTGCACGTTATTATAGAGAATATCAATAATAACGTTCTCGATTTTTGGATAGGACCGATCAAACGAGTATCTGAAAAGAGTGTGAGCGTCCATAACTATGATCCTGACGGACAGTTGGATGATAAGCCAACGAACATTTTATTGGAGGACATCAGCATCGTAAAATTTGGCGGCCGTTACCCGACTATATTTGGAAAGTATCTGAAATCCCCAAAGAAATGAACGTGTTTAGATGGCTTGTCGAGAAGATTCGCCACGCGAAAGCACTTGCAAAACTCAATGAGCGCCAGCAACGCTTTACCGATATCATCAATGATACGCGGTGCAACGTTCTTTCTTCTATTTTCCCCCGTCTGGCTCAGGGCGACTCCAACCTAACGGACCAGGAGATCCTTGATTCCTACTTCGCCTTTTCCAACAAGATCCAGACGAACACCTTCGCCGCGGCGGAGCTGGAATGGGTAACCGTCGCTACGCTATGCGCGCATCGGCCGCATTTAACTGGCACACTTATCCGTCGGGGACTCCTATCTATCGTCTGGTCCATCGGAGATGAGATCACCAATGAGGATGTGCTAGCTTTTCTAGATCACCGGGTACTGGCGAGCAATGCTATGCCTTATGGCGGATTACCCCCGGATGCGGGACTGACCTGGCTGAAAGATGAACTCCCGAAACAAAAAGCACTTATTCAACACGTCTTAGAGGAGGTTATTCAGCAGAATAAGAAGGATTTGGCGGAGTTGAATGGCTGATTTAGGGAATTTACGGGGGCTTACGCTTCGGCCCCTATGCGGGTTCGAGTTATGAATGGTTCTCCAGAAGCCTCTAATTGCGGCCTAGCGCCTTGTTTTCTTTCTCCAGGCCTTCTTCAATTGAGCCCTTTTCGTCCCAGTTGTCATAGCAGTCCCGGTGCATCACCGTATCAAAATAGCGATATAAAGGATGCGCAGTATCAATGAGGGGCGGGAGCCCAATGCATTCATCCTCCCCGGAAAGGATTTTGCCACAGAGGGAACATTCGGTTAAACCAAGAAAGATTAGTGCCATATCCATGCCGCTTTCGCTCGAAGGTCCAAATTTTTACCGGAACCTCGGCTTTTTTCTCGCGTTCTACCGCATCAATACCCTATCTTGTTCGGCGAAAAGCCAAGGTGATGCCAAATAAATTAAGCGGGTCTTTCAGTGGTGCGCTTCGGACATTTGCCTACTTCATGTCTAGCGGTACTCACTATATGCTGGAGGGGATCGATTATCTTCCCTTATATGGCGATGAGCCCAGCGCTATCGAACAAGTCTATGCCATCTTTGCCAACGTTATTGAGCTGGATGAAATGGCACGGTATTGAACGCCCAATATGCACAGAAGCGTGCAACCGACTATCTGCGTGCGTACTGTGATCCCATGTATAAAGTGACCCCAGCCTATGAAGATTGGGAAACGGCTTTGTACGGCCCTCCGCCGTTGGAGGATTTGATTTGACCCCGATGGTACACATCCCTATGTTAAACGGCAGAACCGGCGACCGCTGCATTGAGATATTGGACGCGAAACAGCACGACAAAGTACCATGTCGACACGGCGGCCGCAAGATGTTTGAGGGAATGTCCGCTGATCCCAAGTAAACGATAGATGGGAAAGTCCAGTTGCTCGAACACTTTCGCGATCACATACCAAATGACGATCCATAAGAGAATTGGAAGGATGCGCTTTACTGCCGGAGTGTAGTACCACCATAAAAGAAGCCCAATAGCGAGCATCGGATAGAATTGCACCCAGAAGTATAGTCGCAGATCGCCGTGACCCATCGTTTCCGTGTAATGCCACCACAGCACACTGCCAACGCCTAGCGCCACGAGAGGTACCAACAGTCGCATACCCAGCGGCCGGCTGGCCAATTCCGACAGCGTTGCGCACAGGAACGACATGAAGACTATTGTCATCGGTATGCGGTCCCATACCAGCGTATCATTGTCGGGATGCCAATGATAGTAGGCCGATCCCAGGCCTGTGAGCAAGACCCCGGCAAAAAGAATAAGGTAGATCGACCGGATAGCCCCGGAAACAGGCGCGGCCGCAACCATCCCAATACCATAAGTTCCTATCAGCACAAAAGGCAGGTTGCTCATGACATTCCCAAAATTCGGAATCCCCCATATCGGTCGATCGTCGGCGAAATGATGAAAAGAAAGCGATTGAGCGACGGGCGGCGCCAAAAACACCGCCGCCATGGTAACCACCGTTACGGTCATGAATAATCGGATCTTTTGAGCAGGGGTCATAAAGCAAAGCACCTTTGGTAGCTAAAGATAGTACTTCGCGCCACGAAGACAGACAGCCTACAAACCACTTTCTCATTATCTTAACAGAGTAGTCCCCTCCTACCCGATCTCGCTATCCTCCTCCTCGTCCCCGTCCTCCTCGTCATCTTCCTCCTCCTCAACTTTGCTTCGCGACCATTTTTCGCCTACCGCAGTCCTGTCTGCTGCTTCCCCGTAGTCTAGGTCAAATACCTTGTTCAGAGTCGGATCCCTTTTTACGAGATCAGCCAAGCAAACGATCCTGGCATCTTCCAACAGTTGATCGCCGGTGAGAAATTGCCAATCGCCGTCGTGGTCGTGCACCACCCGTAGAATAGGCCGATCAAGTTCCAACCACTGCCGGGTGGTAAACACCCCCAAGTTATTTGCCTCGTTGAATTTGAATGCCGCATTTCGATCCAGCAGGGGTTGTTTACCAGTCAGACTATGGGCAAATCCTTCTTCCCAGGGAAACCGGTTCGCGTTGTCCGGCCACACCAGCTGAACAGCGGGAAATTGGTCATTTTTGTAGTATTCGATCGCCACCCCAAAATAATCGTCAATGTTACCCGAATCAACGCGCAGGAAGGTCCCGTCAGTGCCTTTAAATATCTCCGTATACATTTTTCCCGGCTCGATCTTCATTCCCTGTTTGATCAAAGCTGCGACGTCGTTGATCAGCGCGTGCATCAACTTGGTGTTTAAGCCAAAACAAATAATCTCCGGCTGGCCGTACGTTTGCTGCAGGCCAATGCTGTAGGAGAAAGAAGGTAAATAGTCGGTACCAAAAACCGAAATAACCTGCAGGCCATACTTTTCGATGTTCTGTGCTGTTTTGACAAGCAGATTATCCAGGTTGCAATCGTGGTGCGGTTCATTTTCAGGCATATCCGTTCAGGCGTCGAGTTTAGGATGCAAAATAGGGAGAAAAAGGGGCTTTTCCCTCTTCGATGGAATTGCCACCCGAACTAGTCTCGAAAGTCGGAGCTTTTTGACATAAACCAAGCGGTCGTTCTTTCGACCGTCTTTTCTGTCTGGCCAATTGACCCCTGTGCCAACAGCGCGCTGAAAGACGCGACGTACGTGCAAGCTACCCTGGTATCCCAGCGTCACCATCATCCTCCAACTCATCAGCAGGCCTGTCCGTAGATCTCAAAACCTTCGCCTTCCTGACATATCCCTTTTTTTCATAGGCGTCGATCCAGATCAACTTTCTCTCAGATCTTCCCGGGCCCATCGGTTGTAAACGAAAATGTCCAGTTACGCCGAATCCTTCGCCTCTTACTATAGTAGTGAACCAGGTCGAATCGATAATTTCGATCGGAAGTCTTGTTTTATTAAAATAGTCCTCATTAGAATGTGTTACTTTTTTCCCTTTGGCGACAACTTTAGTTTCGACAGGGCAATATTTTATAAACAATAGCAGGCTCATCACATCATTCATAATGTACATGGGCTTCATGCCGCCAAAATAAGTATCTAATGTTTGATATGTTGTCCCCATATTATCCTTTATATGTGTGTAAAAGATAAGCCGGGGAAGAGGGTTATGAATCTGATTGGAGAAAATAACAATTCTTCCGTTGACAACCATTTCCTCGCCATTAGACTTTGATTTTAAATCGTAGAAGGTGGTCAAAATAACTCCGCCTTCAACTGAATACATCAACGTGCCACTCTTTTCAAGCGGCTCTTTTTCCAGTGCCTCCAACAATTTCTCTCGCGCCTTAAGATAAGCGTCAAAAAAGGGCTTGCATAAGAACTGTATGCATTTCCGGAATCTTTCCCGAATGGCCGGAAACTCATGGTTCATAAAATATACAGCCATTGGAAATTCGGTGGCATCTTGAATAATTTCAAGCTTTCCAGACGCACCCTCGATCAATAGATGAACCGCGCTGTTCTTGTCATTAATTTTCATAGCTAATAAGGTTTTGTGCCTCGCTATAAAACTATGAATTGTACATAAGCGTCCAATGTGATAAAAATCACATAACGAACGCCGCAACTGGGTCTTTAATTTATTGCCTCGCTCAAAGAGCTGTTCAACGCTGCAAGACTGCACTCGATCCCGTCCTACCCTCAATACCCCTGCACCAACCCCCTCACATCTTCCGGATTATTATTGTGCCGTTGCCATGGATCACCTTAATCAAGCGAAAATGCGCCAAACGGTGTATCTTCCGTTCATGGGAGTTGAATTGCACATCACCCGGAAGGAAAATTGGTATGATGAGGAGCCGGCCCAGGACATCCTGCTAGCGGAGTGGCTTCAATATGTCTCCGAGGACCCCGAATTCCGACTGGATAATTATGCCCAGGTCGACGTTCCCAACAAGGGTATTCTCCGGGTAGAAGAAGAAGGCATTGCCGTCTGGACCGCTTATTCCGGCGAAGGCGTCGGTCAGAACCATGCCTGGTTCACGTATTGGCGGGGCTGCGTCATCGTCAAGAACCCCGGCCAGGAAATCATCAACAAGATGGTCGCTGTTGCCGAGGCACTCGGCGCCAAAGTGCAGGACGATGAAGGGACCGTGTATGAGAAAGAAGCCTACCTGGACCGGCAGGGAAAGGATGTGTCGGTATTGGCGCACGGGGCAAAGAAGAAGTGGTGGAGGCTGTGGTGATTACAACTTACATGTTGGAGCCAAGCCACCGCGGTCCGGATACTGAACTTCAATCCAAAGTGCTCCACTTTTTTCATCAACAATGAACAGCCAAGCGTTGCTGCCTTTGCACCCCTGGAAATATTTCAACGGCATACCCCCTCCGAATGGGATCGAATCGGCTCGTGGAATTAGGTCAGACTGACTGAACACGTTAAAATGCGACATATACTTGCACTGCCGATCTATGAGATGAAATGGGTATTGCCGGATAAAGGGCTGCAAATCCTCCGGTCGCAGCTGATATTTGCCTACGGCTTCAAACTCGCCCTGGTCATATTCTGAAAGAGTCTTGGTATGGGAAGGTATCGAGATTTTTGTCACCCTTTTTACATAAGACAGGATGGAACCGTTATCGAACCCGCAGCCGGATGCCCCTACCAGCAACGCGGCTTGGATAAAGACACGGAGAACTTTGTGGGCTATCATTGCTTGTAAGATACCAGAATCCGGTAATTCCATAACGTCGGGTGAAAACATTGCAAATTGCGATGCGTATGCTTCAGCCCGCCCCGCGGTTTCTCGCGGGGGGCAGGGCAACCGTCGCTTATCCTATTTTTTTGCTGCTCTTTTTCTTTTCCGCGGTTCGATGGGGGCAGGTCGGGCGTAGCGAGATTCTGGGTGCGAACGGCGTGAAAAGGGAAAAATAAAAGAGCAAATGCCGGCTAAACACAACGCCTAATCTATTCCTTGGTCCTGCTTTTCAGGAATTTAACTACACTTTGTCGCTTGCTCAGCATCTTTTTGATGACGGTGTGTACAGCGATTGCCAAAAAAGAGGCTACAGAATTCACCTGCAACAACAAGGATAGATTGAGCGATTCCTTTGGCACAGATAGTTGCAGTTGCTCGCGCAACAGTGATACAACTTCCTGGAAAGGCCGATCATCGAGATCCAAGTTGACCTTCCTGACGGTTGTTCCCGGCAACATCACATGTTTGGAGACGGAGCCATGTGCCAGTAAATGTCGCAGTACATAAAATGTCTTTACCACCTGATAGGCCTCGTATTCATCCTGGGTCAAGAACTCTTTTATTGATTGCCCAGACAAGAATCGGAACTCCTCCGCATAGCGTGGCTCGCTGCTTAGGTTAATTACCGCTTCTATGTGCCGCAGGATCAGCTTTTCCTGGACGCCAGTGAGATTATCCGTGTTGACATAACTGAGAAGCAATTGCTCATAAGCAGCTTCGAATAAGGCGAAAGAATTCATGATGATTGCAGCATTCAGGGCCTGCAAGTCCTCCGATAAGTCGGCCAAATCTCCTTTGTAACTTTGCAAATCTCCTTTCCAGCTATAGGCTATGGTACCTGAAGCCGAGGGAGGATGAAAATCAGGCTCCACATTGGGCCGAAGGCGCGAAAGCGCCTTGATGTTGGATAAATAAAAATGGACATTGCTGAGTAAAACCTTATCTCCGTCTGGTAATTTATCGTTCAAATGATTGTATTTTATGTGATTACACTGACCGGCGCCTTCTGCGCAACAGGTGATCCAATTTGCTATCCTCCTGCGCCCGTTGATCGCAAATCAATTGCTGAACGTCTGCATGTCTGCTCGTAATGGCGCTAAGCGAATCGCGCGGACCATGATCCGCCATTCTCCACCCCGTGGTCATCATCTGATAAAATTCGGCTGCACTCTGATATCCTCTTTCCAACGCGAGTTGCTCGTAAGCATCATACCGGGGGTTTTGGGCTGCTGCCCAATGTATGGCGCGATCGCCATGCAACACAGCCAAATCATATTTTTTTATCGCAGCGTAGCAGCTTCCCAGGCCGAAGTGAAGGTTCGGATCATCCGGCGCCCAAATCAGCGCTTGAGTGAAATCGTCGATAGCGTCCAGATAGTAGTCCAAGGACTGCAGACAAAATGCCCGCAGGTTTAGAGCTACGGGATTATTCGCGTTCACCGCGATGGCGAAATCATAATATTCCAGGGCACAGTAAAATTGTCTTGCCTCATCGAGTTCCATTCCTTTCCTCACCGCCTTTTCACTTGCTGAATGGTAGACTTTTTTAGGAATATTGTATAACGGGTCATGCCGGCTATACTGTGGATTGGCCTTCCTCGCCTGGTCGAGCATATCTTCCATTTCTCCCTGCAGCCGGCGCAATTCGTCATGGTGTTCGGCATCTATTCGTGCCCGCTCCAGATCAAAGGAAACTTCCGCCAGCAGCTGTCTTTCGGCCTCGGATAATTTCTTTTCTCGCTCCAAGAGGGCCTTCATCCGCTGCAAGTCATTCAACTGGCCCCGAAAATGGTCAAGCGCTGCGTAAGAAGTTGTCCTCGCCCGATAAACATCCCTGTCCTCCGGGTGATCGAGCAAATATTGTGTATAGTCCGCCAATGCCAGTGGATGACGATCAAGCCGCCGGTAACAGTCACCCCGATAATTGAATAATCGTTCACCTCCCACTGATTCACAGGCAAACGCTTCAGTAAAGAACGCAATAGCCTGTTCATCTTCTCCCCGTTCAATGCATTCCAGCGCACTGACTTGCAGCTTTAAAGCGTCCATTCCGAGCTTCAATTGTTCTTGGGGCTTTGCCGGCTCTGTGTGTCTCCGGAACAGGGATTTTATTTTTTGAAGGATTCTGGCCATAAATGGTAGTAGCCTAAAAGATACGATTATCTCTTGGTCGATTCTTTGGGTTGGCATTGATTTTTCCGTAAATGGGGTGTTTTCACGGGTGGGAATCAGCGCCATTTGCTGTATCTTACTCCGAATAACGATAAAAAGATGGGGGCAACAATCCATGTCTAAACTATTTGAATGGACCTTAAATGGAATATTGTTGGTCTTACTAGTTGTAGCTATTGCTTTCACCGGCAGTGTAGTCCGTGCGCATCCATTACTGCCGATAGCCCTATTATTGCTTTTGGGTTTGTTGAATTTTTTACTTTCCCGGGCTCCTGACTATTTTGGGAGCGCTCATCATTCCACCGCGCTCAAATACGGCTTTTATGTCAGCATTATAGCAGCCTTCCTTTGCCTCATCTCCTATAGCAAAGGGAAAGTCTCTGTCGAAAGGCTCTTTTATGGCGGCAAGCTCAAGCACACTGAAGTCGAGATTGATACCGATCAGGGTCCTGGATCAGATACCGTCTACTACCTTGACAATGTGCCTAATGGCGTTGACAATTTGATGGGGCTAACGTTCTTCGCCCTGATGATTGGCATTCCCTATTTGGCCTACAAGTTATGGCAGCGCGCAGCACTCGGTGGTTAACATTATCCTTCTGCATACCGATCGTCCGCCATTCAACCCTGACCTGGCGAAGCACTATCATAGTCATCGGATCCTTTTCGAAAAGGCCATGATGAGGCTATCCACTCTAAGGCATTTATCCCACGACTCCTACTCTCAGTATGCTTCTCCACTGTTCTATCTTTCCCTGATAGTTCAACCACCCATTTGCCGGGCTCGTAGAAGGCAGGATGATCCTGGGTATCTTCACCATTTTCCCCACGTGCCGCTCAAAAAAAGTAGCCGCATTTTTCCCGTTGAAAGCGACCACTCGAATCGCCTTATGCGCTGAGAAAAATTCAACAAAATCATTCGGTTTCTCCTCCATGATCGCGCTATCCGCACTTCCTTCCCTAACGCATGCCTTCAGGACATCCCACAGTGCAATCCGATTATCCAGCAACAATTTCCGTCGTCGCTCATAGTCGGGCGTCAAATCCACCCTGTGCAGGTCGAACATGATCCGCCAAAAATGGTTTCCCTTATGCCCATAATACTGGTTTAATCTCAGCGACATCTCGCCGGGTATGGTGCCTAGCACTAAAACCTCCGATCTTGCATTGCTAATGGGTGGAAAAGAAAATATCTGCATCAAAAAACGGATATTTCTCGGCAAACAAATTCGGAAAAATTCGCGTCATTGCCATCGTCAATCCTTATACCGCTCCAACCAACAGAACATATTCACATATTCTCTATTTCGTTTGTCAAGTAGCCCTTCACAGACATTTTAAATCTGTATAAAGTAATATTACAGACAATTAAATGATTGATTTATATTTATAAGAAGATATCCACAGTAGTTGTTCACATTGAATGTGTCTGTGTATAACCAAGAAAAGTTCACACGAAGATTATGCTAGATTTGTAGAATGGAAAAATTGACTTATACATTGCCGGAATTGCAGAAGCTGAGGGCTGAAGGTCAAAGTATCTTAAAAAACCTAGAGAAGGCTAGAATCGCAGTGAAAACAGCCACCTCGAGAATTGATACTATGATCCGCGAATCGGACACTGGGCAGCCGCATTGGAAATTTCACGTTGACCAGTCTTTGGTTAGCGACATAAAGGGTATCGCTGTTGCTTTCATGGACGACAAGGCCCAAAACGGTAGTATCAAATGGAAAGAGGTTGTTCTTGCTGCCATTCGAACGCATAATATGCCAATGAATAGCCAACTCTTGTGCGAGAAATTTCTCCAAACTATGCCGTATTTTAAAAAGGATCGTCGTTTCGTAATAAAAAATATAAGCGCGGCATTAAGCGTCCTTTATAATGATGGTAAGCTTTTTCGGCATCCATTTAAAAAGCGAAATGATTACTTATATGGTCTTATTGATTTCTACGACGAGCATGGCATGCTCAAACAGGAATATTATTCAAAATTTAAACAGGAATATGAAGACAACTAACAGGTACTAAAAAGGGGCACATGGCAGTACCCCCTCTGGAAATAAAATCTTGGTCGGATTCAGGGCTACTTCACCCTGCGAGTTATTTCCATTGTAAAGTTAGATTTTTCTAGCTACTGCCGCATTTAAATAGGGTCTGCTGAATATTGTCTAACAATCTCATTGTCATAATATTAGGCATGTTTTTTGTGGTGAGATGTGCACGGATTTTCAGTATTTCTCCCTAAATTCCATGCAGTATGATTCGCTATAA